>Ga0209287_10000466_pt1 | contig 24392 bp, 49 predicted proteins | sample PPLLak3cmMay2015_2_FD_187255 | JGI IMG/M metagenome (GOLD analysis project Ga0209287, IMG submission 187255) | Freshwater sediment microbial communities from Prairie Pothole Lake near Jamestown, North Dakota, USA - PPLs Lake P8 Core (1) Depth... | ecosystem: Environmental > Aquatic > Freshwater... | reverse complement strand
CTCATCATATCCTGCACAATGGAAACCTTTTAGAAAACACTTATCAAAGTTGCTGAAGAAATTATCTGCTCCTGTCGTGAGCTGGATGTGCTCCTTTGGCTTTAAGTTCACAGGTGGAAGCCCATCGAGACTGTTTACATAATCCATCGCCTCAACCATCAGCGTTGTTTTCCCTTCTCCTGAGCCACCACTGATGAGCACAATCGATGGCTTATTGTAAATCATAACCCGATTGTATTGGTCTTTAAGATTTTCCAAAACCTTATCAGTAATCCCAAACCCATTCTTGTAGACCATGCTATCCTTCTATTTCCTGATTTGTAAGCTCGGCCCTAGTCCTGTCTACTCCTGCCTTTTGGTCAATTCTTGTAAGCTGAATCTTATCGCACTCTTTATTTAATATATACACAACCTCAAATATGTCACCTTCCCTTTCTGATTTAAGGAGCTTGGTTAATAGAGTATGCTCATTCTCATTCCTTCTTCTTATACCTGCTTCCATCTCAAGCCACCATAAGAAGAGCCTAGACTTCAGAACCTCAAGGCCTGTGCTGTGCCCGTAGCTTTTCTTTTGTATATAGTTCTCCAAAGCTTCAAAGGTGTTGGCTCTTGCTTGGAGTATTAGTATCTTAACTAGGTTAAACGCAGGACTGCTTACTGTTCCCTCACTATTGAAGTCAACCATGTCACTTTATTCTATTTATTGGCACATTCATGCCAATTCATCATTAGTACTGACATATATATTAATAACACTTATCTGCATTAACTGTCAAATCCATATTGGACACCCAAAAACTCCCTCAATCTTATGTTCTTAATCTCTTTTGTATATTCTTTTTTCCTTAGAGATATATATATTTGTAGGAGAATAGGGAAGCGTGTCCATAGGATTCCGACACAGAACACTATGGCAAAGGGTATGAGCCAGTATGACCAGCCTATGAATAAGAATAGCCCACCTGCTCCAATAGCTCCATACCAGTAGAAGGGTGGGTAAACAGGCTTGACATGCAAAAGATAGTAAGAGTGCTTCTCATCTTCTATTGTTATAATCTTCCCTATGAATGGGTTTGTAACTATACTCTCTCCCTTCAACCTCTCTTCCACTGACCTCATATACTCTTGGACTATCTGGCTTTTCTCTGTTCTTATTACGAAAGTTGTCATATATCTTTCTCCCTATAAACCATAATAGTATTACTAGTACACCAAATTGAACTGTCCATTGGATAATCTGTTGAATCATGTAGGTGTCACAGGAACAACCAGTCCTGCCTTCACCTGATTGATGGCTTGGATAGCAAGCTCTATCTTCTTAGAGTTCATATATCCCATGTAGCCCGAGACAGCACCGACAAGTATTGCAACGATAACAAGTATAAGCAATATCTTCAGAAGGTTATCAATCAGTGCAGGCCTCATTATTGCTCTCTCGAGTAGCGAATCCACTTTCTCGGGGTCATAGGCAGACTGCTCATCGAATGTCGGCAAAAGAAATTTATTTGTAATCTCGTTATAATCTGCCATGATGACATTCATTGACCGATAAAAGATTGCCCCGTTTGGGATTGGGAGTCTTATCATGGCTTTCTTTCTTTTGTACATCAAAAATCCTTCTTCAACCCATGACTTAACATAATAATCACGATGAAGAGTCTTGACTTTAAGTAGCACCAATCTTCCAAAGCTCATCTTGACCCGTAGGAATGGCACAAAGAATCCACGTTGCATCATCGCAACAAGAAAGAATCCCAAGAGCAAGGGGATTGAAAGCCTTATCGTCTCTTGAATCAATGGGTTCATATATTATCAGCCTTCTTTGCCATCCCAAAGATGCTTTTCTTTGGGATTGATTCCTCTTTGTATGTCTCTTCTCTTGTGGTCTGTATAATCTTCCTTAGAAAACCATTGTGGCTCTGGCTTGTCTCAAGCGTGCAAAGTCCTCTGCTGTAAGAAGCAAGGCCCGCTCTTTTATATCCAAGCCTGAAGCAATCGGTTGAGATGTTCATATTATGGCGTAGCTCTGTCATCTCTGGATTCCAAGCTTTGTCTTTGACATTTCCAAGCCTTACATCACTTGTGAATAGTCCGAGAGCATGTGCCCATAGGTTATCGCTTGTATAAGATTTATTGCCCTCTCCATCAGTCAGAGTCATGGGAACTTTAAGCATGTTCTTGAAATCTGTCGGGATTTCATCCTTTCCTGCCTTTGGCTCAATGAGCATCATCTGCAAGTCTAGGTCATTAAGAGGCAAAGTCCTCTTATCCTTCTTTTCTTCAGTCTCTGTAAATGTAATCGATATCCCTCTCTGCTCCATTTTCCTTTAATGCACTGTCAACCTCATCGGTGAAGTGCTTTATCCTTAATGGTTGGTTCATCAATGCTCCTACTGCTCCTTTATATTCACATTCAAGAGTAAGAGGCTCTTCTGATATTATGTCCTGCCTATATCCTAACATCTTCAATGCCTGTTTACGTTTCCATGACATCGTAAGAGATTCTCTCACATGGCACATAATCGCCTTTTTTCCCTTTTCAGTTATCGCTATTATCTTTATTTTCATGTGACCTATTCTCAATCCATCTCCTATTTATGATTAACTTTTTTGAAATCCTCATCTCGAAATCAACCTTCTTCCCTTTGTTGAACCAAAGGTGATTCAGCACGAGAGCAAGCAAGAAGATTGCCATTCCGATAAAAGAGAAATTTGTCTGCAAGAAAGAAGGCTTCTTTCCATATTCTCCTTTTGGAAGCGATGGGGAAGTGCACCACCATTCAGTGCAAGAAGCTCTGCAATCCTCTGTCTTATAGATTGGGATAAACCAAAGGATTTTCAGCTCTTGAGAGCACTCAGGCATGTTGACTAAAGGGTTTTCACAGAATGGCAAATCACACTTAATGTAGATGTTTGTCTTAAAATCAAAGGCATTTAGATATAAAACATAGAAAAAACCTGCTAGAATCACAAAAAAGGCTGAATAGATAAGTATCTGGTTGTATCTGTATCCTGATTCTGTTGTGCGGAATAGATTCATTTACCCTTCCTCGAGTAAGACATGCCATATCTTATCCTGAAAAAATAATCACAGGCCTCTGCGATGACCTGTGAACGCCCTACATTATAGCCAATCTTTTCCCTATGTTTATCAATCCAGCTCAGAATATCGTCGGAAACATAGACGGAAAGTTGTGGCATAACATGCACCATGTTATAGCTAATATAAAAATATTTCTATGACATAAAGCAATATAAAATTTATATACTGGTTATGTCACAATCGTTTTTCAATGTGGGGTGAATTCACTATATGGCTAATTTCATAATGGGTATAATCAGCTTATCTATCTCAGTCGTTGTTCTTGCAAATGTTTTCATCTTCACTGTGAAAAATACAAGCACAACCGATTTCACACCTGCTGAAGTCACGATGTGGGGACTACTTAGCTTGATTGCTATCGTAGGACTTGTTTATGGCGTGATGCAAGTGTTCGGGATTGCATAAGTCTCTTAAGACACAATTCAAAAATAATTTTTTTTGTTTTTTCTTGAAAAAAACAAAAGGTGAAACTGATGGCAAACTTTATCGTAGGGCTTATTTCACTCTCTGTCTCTGTGATAGTTTTGGCCAATGTCCTTATTTACAGCGTCAAGAATACTGACATGGATACTAATTCATCGTTAGGTGCTGGCAAATATTGGTCTGCGGCTGAAGTCACAATGTGGGGACTTATCTCACTCATCTCTATTGTGGGAATGGTCTACGGAGTGATGCAGGTCTTTGGACTAGGTTAAAAGGCTAAAATATGATTTTGACATTGTTTGGTGTAATCTGTCTAGTGGCACTTGTTATGATTGTCATTGGACTGACAAGACCGACAGAGTCAGCTCAAGCCTTAATCGGATTTGTTTTTCTTTTTCTACTTTCTATTATCATCATCGGTGGTGACCTGCAATACGAGTCAGGCGTGAACACAAATACTTCTTACTACTATGACGCAGGTGACCAAGTGAATTTTACTGTGCAGTATAATGCTTATGATTATAGATACTTTGATGATTCTACATCTGACAAGGTTGGATATTATCTGGCTGTCGCTTCAGTGGTCGGCTTTGTCGGAGTCCTTATAAGCTTAAGAGGTTCAAGAAAATATGCCGACTAGAAACGGAGAGTTTGACGTGAGGATAAAATTTGAGAATATCCCGATAATAGACAAGAAGGTAAACAACATAAAAGAGCTTGAAGCATTGTTTAAGAAGCTTAAGGTGAAATTACCCTAATGGTCGAGACACAAAACCCAACAGTCAAGCAAAGCGAGGTATTCGACAGAGGCGTCAAGATAGGTGAACGATATAGCTATGTGAAGGGCGGACAGACTTATTACATCACTCAATATTATGGTGGCAGGTCTCCAACTCCTGAAGAATTCGAATCGCAAATAGCCAAAGGAGAATTAAAGCCAAATACCTATGAATCTACTCCTGAAGATATTAAAAGCGCAGTTACTCAGGGACTCGCAAGGGAATCAGCAGAAAGGAGAAAATACAGACCTGAAGAAAAGCCAAAAGGAAAGTATATCCCGCAAAAGGAACAGCCAACTTATAAGAGTAAAGAAGGAGCGATTTCTTTACAAGGGCAGACAACAGCTGAAAAATATGCAGAGCTGACAGCCAAAAGGATTGAGGAGAAAAAGAAAGGGCTTGCTCCTGAATATGATTCCACTTATCTAAGGTCAAAAAGATTCTATGAAGAACGTGGGTATAAGGTAGAGGAAGGGCAGGAAGGATTTACAGCAAGGAAAGGTGACCATCTTGTAAGAATCTCAAAGGCAGGGGAAACTACTGACATAAGAGGAGCAACCGAGAAAACCACAATCCCAAAAGGATATGAAGGAGCTGGCTCAGTTGGATTAAGGGCAGAAAAGACATCTGTCAATATTCCATATCAACAGAAAGAAAGAGCTACAAATTTAAGAAGGGCTGGCTATGATGTAGAGATTACTAGAGCAGGGAATATAAGAGCTACAAGAGGAGAGGAAAAGATAAGCATAACACCACAGGGAGAAATAAACAGAGCCACAGGCCCAAAGGCAGAACTGCCAAGAGGTTTTGAATCAGCAGGCCCTTCAGGATATATAAAAAACGAGAATAAGAAGCTGATTGAAAGGATACAGATAAAACTCCGAGAGGCAGAAAGAAAGATTACAAAGCCAGTAGAGAAGTTCGAGAAGAAAGCTATGAAGTATACATTTGAACAGCCTGTAAAGACAGTCCCTATAAACTTCAATGAGATAGACATTACAAAGGCTCAGCTTCAAGGTTCTTTTGCTGGTGAACAAAAAGCATTTACAATAAGCGAGAAATGGGCAAAAGAGAATACGCCCACTTTTGCTGTTTCAATGGACATAGGTGGAGATTATCAAAAGGAATTTAAGAAAAATCCTTTTGCCAAAAGATACACAGAAGAAGAATACAAGCGATTGCTAGAAGAGAATAAGAAATATGACAAGCTTCTTGAGGAAAAAACTCCTGCTTCCTTAAACTTTAGAAAGGGTGAAGTGCGTGCATTGGTAGGCTCGACAGCAATAGTAGGAGCAAATGTTGTGAAGGGTGGGGTGCAGACTGCTTTCCATCTGCCTTCAGCAACATGGTCAATGGCTCAGCTTGGTGGCGATGTTGTCAGGTCTGTCGGTTCAGGAAAACCAGTAGGGACTGTAAAAGAAACGATAAAACAATTCAGGACAAAGCCTTTGGAAACAACAGGCCAGATGATAGGAAGCACTATTGTCTTTGCAGGTGTAGGAAAATCACTTGGGTTTGTAGCAAGAAAAGTATCTGGCAGAATCTCTCCAAAGGTTGCAAAGAAATTATTGAGCAAGGAAGGATTAAAATATTCCTATGAGACAAAGCCCAAAGTAGTAAGAGGAACAAAAGAGGTCGGAATAGTGCGAGAAGTTGTCCCTACAAAGATTGTCAAAAGGCCATTAAGAGGAAAAATATCTGGTGAAGCTACTGGTTCTTGGTATTCCTCTCAAGGATATATCTATGAGACAATGTATAAGACAATTGGAAGAAAGAAATACCAGATAAGAAAGGCGACAACACCTGAAGGCCAGATTAAAGCTTATATTTACAGAGTGAAAAAAAGTGGAAAACTCAAGAAGGCAGGAGAGTACAAACTTAAATCTACTGCTGAGAAAGGATTCAGAGAGACTGATATATATGGAAGAGAGGAGACTCAGCTCAAAGAAGGAATCAGTCCAAACAGGAAGAAGCTATTTGCAGAAGAAAAGAAATTGTCGCAAAGAAGAACTGTGACAGATAATGCAGTAATAGATACAAAAACAATAACAACAAGCACAATCAAAGGAAAGCAGAAGCCTCAAAAGACAACAGTCATCGAGATGACTCCAAAGCAGAAAGGAGCTTCTAAAATTCAGAAGGGTGGAATAAAAGTCCAAGACAAGATTACAGGAGCAAAGGGCAAAACTATTTCTGAAAAAGCAGACTGGTATGAGTTATATTATGGAGAAGAGGAGTTCATCCCTAAGTATAAAAAGGTCAAGGCTAAGTCAGCAGACATTACAGTGGAGCAAGCTTATGAACTATCTCCTATTCAAAGGCAATCAGTAAGTCCAGCCTTATCAAAAGAAGCAGGAAAGACAGTGATACCAGATAGTAAACTACCTGTGTCTAAGATTGTGGATATGAGAAAAGGCCAGCCTGCCATGACTCAAGCAAAGATTATTCTCGAGAAGAAAACATCTGCAAAAATAAGCAAGATTCAGAAAACAAATATTGTCGAGAGAGGTTCAGTAACATTTGCAAAATATAAATCAACTAAGGGAGCTGACATATATTTGAAGGCTGGACTAGAACAGGATATTTTAAAGAATATACGCAAGCAGAGAATGAAGGCTATTGCAAAAGAACAGAAAGTGACCAAACCAAAAGCATTGAGTGGAATAGAAAAACAGATTCTTAAGGAAAAGATTAAGGAGACAACAGCATTGAACAAGCTACGTCAAACAATCGAGCAAAGGGCAAAAGCTAGAAAGGTCAATCAGCAAAGCAGACAGGTATCAAAGCTTTTAGAGAAAGAAAAAAAAGAGGGAACACTGCAAGCAAATTTAAAGATAAATGAGATTAATGTCGGCTCTGCAACTAGACAAGAGATTAAAGTGATTGCCTCTGCTGAAAAGATGGCCTCTACTAGAAAGCCAATTTTTATTTCAATTCCAAGAATGGAATCAAAGGCAGTCACAAGTGTTAAACCGATAGTCTCCTCATTTATGGGACAATCAAATAGAATTGAGGTAGGGACAATACCACAGTATAAGATTATAACCGAGCAGGAAAGCAGGGCAAAAGAAGAAACAAAAGAGGAATCAATCTCAAAATCTAGAGATAGACTCGGATTGAACATAGATACGAGCCAAAAGCAACAGCCAAAAGAAGAACAAAAGCAACAGCAGGAACAAAAGCAGGAGCAACAGCAGAAGCAAATAACAAAGCAGATAGGGAGATTCAAGCCACGCACAAGACAGACCACTAAATTTGAGCCACCTCCTGATACGCCCCCTCCGCCAAAACCATTTTTAAGATTTGGAGAAAAAGAAGATTATGATTATCTTTTGTTTGTCCGCAAGCGAGGGAAGTTCAAGCTCTTTGGAAAATACAAGAAGCCATCCCAAGCTTTCGCAAGAGGCAAAGCAATAGTCTCTGAATCTGCCTCTGCATCTTTGAAAGTAAAAGGCCCGAGTGGTTATGAGAGGCCGAGAGGTATACTTTCAGCCAAACAATTCTACCCAAGTGCTAGGGAGAAAGGGGTTTATGTAGAAAGGCCTGAGATGAGGATTAAGTCAGCAGGAGAGAAAGGAGAGATAACATATAAGGGATTGGCTAAGCTCAGGCTAATAGGAGTCATGAATCGACGTAAAAGGTGGGGTTTTTAGTAAGAATAGGGTATCGGAAAGGGTGAAAATGATGGCATACTATTATGCAAAGTCAAAAAGTGAATTGAAAAGATTGATGGCAAAAAAAGGAATAGTGGCAAAGAATGTAGGGAAAACTAATCCAAAATATGATTTATTTGGAGAACATAGATATCATTTTTATGCAAAGAAAAGGAGAAGGTGAAATGATGGCACATGCACGATTAGTCAAAAGAAAAATATATACTCCTATGGGAAAACCAGACGGATATACTTATGATTTGTATGTTGGAAAAAGGGTAAGGACAAGGTCAATGGGTTACAAAATTGGTCAGCGATATGTTAGGAAACTAAATAAACTGAGGAGATAATATGGCACATGGAAAAGTAACAATCAAGAAAAGAAGAGCAGGACTCTATGAGGTCAATATAGGTGGTCAAGGCATGACTGTTGCATACACAAAGAAAGAAGCACGCAAAAAGCAGAGAGCCTTTCAAAGGCAACTCGGGAGGATTTGAAAATGGCCTACGGAAAAACACAAGAAGAGGCAATACTAAGAGTGGCAATCAAAAGAAAACTAAAGATGGCTAAAATAAAAGGATGGAGAAAAGACTCTCCTACAAAAAAATTGCAAGCAAAATTAGCAGAGATACAATAAACTAAATAGGTGATTGCATGGGATGTCGCAAAAGGAAACAAAAATTCAAGAGGTCGAGGAAATGAAATTCTACGATGTAAAAAGCAGGAAGAGTTTTACCACTGAAAAGTATAAGACAACAACAAAGAAGGTGAAAGGGACAAATAGAAAGTATGCAATCGCAAAAAGCCCGTACAGTGGGATTGATTGCTGGAGAGCAATATGAGCAACTTCGATGAACTTGTGGAAGAAGGGCAAAGGGAAGAGAGGCACATCCCAAGAGCAACTGAAGGGAAATATGTTGAGCTCAGAAAGCTGAAAGGACATATTAGAAAAGAGAAAGCAAAGAAAACTTACAGGGCATTTGGAAGAGGAGCAAGGGCCACAGGGAGTGCTTTATGGACAGGTGCAAAATACACAGCCAGAACAACTCGTAACATACTCACATCAGCTCCAGCAAAAAAAGTATATTCAGCAATTGGAAGAGCAAGAGTCAGAAGAACATCATTGAGCAGGGGATTTTTCAACAGGAGAAACTATCATCCATGAATAGAAAAGCACAAGAGACAGGGCCATTGGCATATATAATCCTTCTTCTAGTATTTGTACTTATGTGGTTCTTGTGGCTTGGTGGCTTTGTGAATGACATGGGAGAGTATGCAATCAATTCAGCAGGATACACAGGCATCGAGGCATTCTTCTATTCAAACATGAACATCTTTATTTTCATAGGGCTGATAATAGGGACAATGGCATATCTGTATCTTAGGGGTGGCTGATGAAGAAGATACTTATTGCTATGGTGCTTATCGTTTTATGCAGTGGAGTTTATGGACTTACAGGACTCATAAAGACTTTCAGCGATGGAAACAATATAAGCAATTCATTTGCACCCAATGAGAATGTGACAAGATATCTAAGAATACCACAGTACAGTTTATTGAACACAAGCTTTATTCTACTGTTCAGATATAATGATTATTCAATTCCCGTAGCTCCAAGTTCAATCATAATGAATGATTCATTCATAAGGCCTGATTCGAATGTTTTGGGATATGGTTGGGATGAAGAACTTGACAGGAATCTTGCTTATATCCAAAACAATAGACTGGTATTGAAACAGAACACAACAACTGACTTGGCAATAATGAAAAACTTTACTCCAAAGACATTTACAAATATATCGTTCACAATAAATTGTAGCACTGTGACATCTGTGAATAGGCTTATTTTTGGTATGTATAATAAGACAGGGCTATCTCCAAAATTCAGAGTTGCCTTTTGTGCAGGTTCACATATACAGTTTTGGAATGGTGCTTGGACTTCATGGTATCCAATTACTGCAAAAACTTTATATCACATAAAAATAAATAAGAATGTATCCTCGACAAATTTTTATATAGAAGTTAACAATGCCACAAAAACAGAAGTGAGCACATCAGGCACAGTGAACTCAGATGCAGTAAGATTTTCTTGGGACTTTGACCCCGCCTCGCCTTTTACTGCCAATATCTTTGTCTTGAATATAACGTCTAATAATCCAACATTAGCGAATTTAAACTATTCATTAAATGTAACAATAGGGAACAATAAGTCAGTAGGCACATGGCAAATCAAGAAAAGTCAAAGAAACCTTACAACATCTGCAAGGCAATTAAATGGAATAGCCTCGTCATGCAACTGTGATAGGTGTGCTCTGAATAATAGCGTTTGTTATATCCCAATAAACTTCAGGCATAATTTCTCATATACGATAGATTACAATATCTCAATAATCAGGAATGCATCTTATGATTACGGAATCTACTCCTGCTTGAATCCAAACTACAATTTCACAATCCTGAACATGACCTATAAAGATGAGATTAACTTCTCTGAGATTCCTGTTTCCAACAATTATGACCTAGACCTCTCAAGCCCTTTCCCCCAAAACATTACAGGGCTTTTCTCAGGGAATAAGTATGATGCTCTCTGCACAAATATCAATCTGACGCAGAGAGGTCTTACTTACAATCTATATGGCTCATTGATGGTGTACAGAAGTGGATATGTAACAAGAAGCTACGTCAATACTTTGGCGACAGCTTACAGCACAGAAACCTCTCCATATTATCTTTTGCCTTTATATCTGATTCCAAACTCCACAAGCTATCTTCTCACATTGAATGTGAAGGATTACACGACACAATCTGCCTTATCAGGTGTCAGCATCAATGCGTATAGGAATACCAATGGGACAGAATATCTTATTGACACAAAGGTGTCTGATGCAGTCGGCAAAGCGATATTTTATTATTCTCCTTATGTGCGATATAGGTTCACCTTTTACAAGAGTGGCTACACATATCTGGACTATACCTTTGACCCTATAACAGCATCAGAGTATACAGTCTTTCTTTTCAGGAATGCATCAGCCACAGAGATTCAGCAGTATGACCGAGTATCACTTTCCATCGAGCCAAACATATTTGTCAAGGATGATGTAAACGATTTCTCATATACAGTGAGTGCTCCTGATGGTGGGCTTATCGACTATGGCTACAACGTCACATATTCAGGTGGCTCTTTCTATGGATACGGAAATAAGTCCACAGGCTCAACTTTGACAAAGGCCATAAATATGTCTAGTGCATCTCTGCTCGACATGGCAGTAGTCACATATTGGTATCACATGAACATATCTGGAAACCAAAGCTTCACGATAACAAAAGACATAATCACAACCCCATCAAATTACACTATGGTCACGCAGGAATCTGGAAGCACGAAAGGGAAAACCTATGGGCTTGGATTATTTGAAAGGATATTTGTCTCTACCCTTATTGTCATATTTGCTGTCGGAATGGCAACACTCATCGGACAGCCATTTGCAGGAATCATGCTTGGGATGATGCTATATGGTTATATGGTTTATATCGGATTCATACCTTTGTGGAGTGTGCTTGTGCCGATTATCATAGGATTGTTTTTGGTATTCATGAGGTCGCCATAATGGGAAACATGACAATATTGTTCACATTGGTTTGGGTATGCAACGTGTTTGCATTCTTGGCAGTTGCAACAGTGATGGAGATAAATCCAGATAACCCAACGATACTTTATAACTGCGAGAACTCTGTATTTGAAGATTATGCTGTCGGCTACTGTGGAAATAAATCCCTGCCAAACCTGCAAGTTCCAGATACAAAAAAGCTTCAAGATGAGTTGCCTGATATAAGTGCCACAGGGAATGTGGTTGATGTTGTGACAAATTTTGTGGACGGGATAGCTGAAGGCTATCAATGGATAATCAAAAAGATTGAATACATAGGAAAGATAGTAAGTGGCCCTTACATGCTCATCTCTATGATTCCTGCTCTGCCTGCAATCGTCAAGGGAGTAATTGGAATCATGTGGTACGGATTAAGCGTCTTTTTACTGATAGCATTCATGCTGGACAGGTCAATATGAACACGTCAATATGCGGTGCATTTTTGAACTGCACTGAAACAATCGGGAAGGTTTTTGCTACTGGAACAGATACAACAACAGGCAGTATCTTTATGACTTTATTGGTATTGCTCTTTGTCATCTTGGCTATTGCAGTCATGTTTGGAATCCCGATTGAATATACTGCTGTTCTGGTGTTGCCTTTGCTCCTAGCCTATACTGCTTTTGTCTCTGACTTTGCGAGCATTTTAGTGATAACACTTTTATACTTAGGGGTTATAGTTGCTAAAAACTTTATAATAAGGTGAGGGGTGAAGATGAGAGGATTTATTCTGCTATTGTTGCTTATGATACCTTTTGCCTATGCTCCAAAGCTTATGCCTTCAACATATATCGTCAGTGGCCCTTACTGTATGCAGAACCATGACTGCCAGATAAAGAACCTTAACATAACTGGCAACATATCAAACGTCACCATCCTTAACATAAACACAACTGGCTACATAAATGCCTATGGATTCCATGAGAATGGAACAGACCTACATGACATCTTTGTAGACGAGTCAGGCGATGTTATGACAGGAACTTTAAACATGACGGATAATATTATAATGAATGACACTTATGTTTGGTATCCAGAAACAACAGGGACAAAAAGAATAATACAGGTTAATAATTACGGGATGGATTCTTTTAATATGGAATACTGGTATAACTTTGAAGCATTAAATGACGATTGGTTGATTCTCAGAAAGACCGATGGAAACGACGCAAGGGCAGACGGGGGTATAGGGATAGTGTTTACTAATGCGTCTGGATACAATAGGACTGTATTAAAGATTGATGGCTACGGACTGGCAAACTTCACAGATTATAGCATAAGGACACGAGGGAATATAATCGTAACAAATATCACAGCATTAGGGAATGGTAGTACTTTTGTAAGAAAGAAGGGCGATAACATGACAGGAACTTTAAACAATACTAGAGATATACAGGGACAGAATGTTATAGCAAAAAGATATGCATATTCGAATTTCTCCCGTGTTAATCGAAACGCAATAATAAACCAAAACGCAACAGTTAATAAATGGATGAATTCAAAAAACTTGAGTGTAGGGAATTTTGCACAGATTGGAAGTAATACTATAAGTGGGTTTGGGACAACTTCTATTTTAAGTATTACGGGAACGTATCCACAACCAATAGGTTACGGTTTAAGCGTATCTCCAACTTTCTCAAGTACCGCTTTTGGTGGGACAGGAATGACTGTTTCGCCCTCATGGGCTGCCGCAACAAACACAAGAAGTTTAAGGGCGATGGAGTTTAACGCACAATACGGAAATGGTGACGGTGGATATAAACAGAGTATATACGGAACAGCAGTTCAGGGCGGATTAATAGGTGCGGGTGCAACATACACAGCAAAACAAAACGATGTATTTGGAGTATGGAGTCAGGGCGTTGCTATCAATTATGCTGGAATTTTCAGGTCAAATGTATCGGTTTATTCAATCTATGCGGAAGCACCAACTCTTGCAATAGGCACAACTGGCAGTAAGGCGTTTGCTTTATATTCTGCTGGTACTGTTGGAATAGCCAACAATCAAAAAATATATTTTAATGCTTCTGGTGCTTACAACCAAAATTACGGGGAGACATATCTTTATTATTTGGATTCTAGTGGTAGGCAAACATTTCAACTAGTAGTAGGCAATCGTGAAGTTTTCAACGCAACAAAAAACAACGTAACGATAAAAGATATAAAAAATATAGGCAATCTTACGGCTTTTGTACCTTTTGGCGAAATATGGAATCGGACGAGCGGAGGGTTTACTTTTGCGGTAGCTTCTAGCGGAGTTTATTATAATGGTTCTGGTTTTGAGTGCGGACAATTAAACGCTTTCTTATGCAATAAAAACGCTTCTAATTTAGGCGGTACTTATCTAACAGCATTAAGAAGCGGTTATTATCAGGTTAATGCACACGTATCAGGAGAAGGGCAGACAGCTGGGGGGCAATATGGCGTTAGCATAGCAAAAAACTTTAACCAAGAATTGACGAGAGATTGCTATATAAATGTAGACGGTACAGACGATATAAACGTAATTGCGATAACCTGTATAATGCAACTAAATAAAGGTGATAAGGTTAACTTAAAGTTTGAGGATGAATCATCGCCTACAAAAAACTTTATTTTATATTCCATGAATTTAAACTTACAAAGAATTGGAGGATAAACCATGAACAATAAATTAATATTTTGGGTGTATTGCGTAATTGCTATGGCAGTATTTGCTTTTGGTGTTGCGATTATAAAAGATGTATCGGTAAGCGATACAACTTACCAAAAACTTCAAGCAGAGGCGACAACAGCAAATAAACCAATAGGGGAATATACTGGAAGTCTTTTAGATTCAAAGATGGAAGAGATAGATTATGCTAGGATTGCAGAGGAGTATAAAAATAAAGAAGCGATGATAAGAAGCAGTAGCCAAACAATGCAACAGGCGATTACTTGCTTCGATACGATATTGAGGGAATAAAATGGTTTTGTTAGTAACCGAAACTCCAAAATGTTTAAATTGCCAAATGCCATTTAAGCAGATTGCACCGCATGAATATAAACCCATGTGCAAATGCTTTAAAAAAGATGTGATATTGTCGATTGGAGACGATGAAAGTAAAGCATAAAGGGCAAAGGTTTACTAAATGCAAGGATTGCAAGTTCGGGCATGACGGGATTCCTGAATGCTTAATAGATGGTGCATGTCCTTTGAACACTGGTAAAAAATAATGATATGGTACTGGATAAAGAAACTTGCTGTGTTGGTCTATTTCTGTGTAGGGTTCACTGTGTTTTATTTTCTCGTAAGATGACGTAAATGGTTGGCGATAGGTCGGGGTGTTGCACACTCCTCACTCCGACCTTATTTAACTAGTATAGATTTCTCCATACCAAATTTAGAAAGGTTTATATATACATACGTATTCCTTACTTACTAAGTAATAAATGAGAGGTCAACCAAAATGAACCAAGAAATAATGACAATGAACGGAAGGGCGGTCTATGTTGAGACCATAAAAAGTGAAGTGCCTTCTTGCTTTTCCATCAAGAATGGTTTTTGGATAGTGCATGACAGTGAAGGTCATCATGTTTACAAAGAGGTGTTAAAATGAACAAATGTAAGGAATTTTTAAAACACTATCGTAAGGTAGTCGGAGCAAAGAAAGAAGAGAGGATAGACAAGAGGTACAAACCTTATCTAGCACCAAACGACAAGTACTATGAGGAACACTGTGGGTATTGTGCAGAGGTTAAGTATTTGAGTGAATTGTATGCCGACAAAGAGGTGTCAAAATGAACCAAGCAGACTATAAGGCGATTGCTGAAATTATTGAACATGATGGATTTGTGAAAAGATGTAGTAGAGATTATGGAATGAAAGCAGAAAATACTTATGAGTCAGGAGCATTTTCAGCAAGAAAGGCTATCGCTTTAAGATTGGCAGATTACTTTAAAGAGCATCAGTGTTATGGGCAATATTTTTTTAGTAAAAAGCAATTCTTAAAGGATTGTGGGGTGCAAGAATGAAAGAACGTATAGGCACAACACAGAAAGGAACTTGCTGTATAACTATTGCTCACAGAGTCGGAGTTATTAGAAAATGTATCGGATTTGAAGAAGGAGAAAATATAGACGGAAAGTCACTACCAAAATGGGAGTATAAAATGGTCAATAGAAATCTTAAAGAAATCGATAAATATTATATAGACGAGTTCTTTGAATTAGACGCAGAACTTAATTCTACTTTTGAAAAGATTGGGGTGCAAGAATGAAACAATTGAGAAGATATGTAGTCACGTTGAAATCTGATTTGCTACATCTTTTCTGGAATAGTGACAAGCTATTTACTCTCGAAGAGGCAAAAGAATATGTTGCTTTTATGGAGAGGATGTATCCAGACAATGAAGGGATGTACAATATTTATAGATTGGTCGAGGTGCAAGAATGAAAGAATGTTTAGAATGCGGAAAGCAATTTGACGATTCAAAAAGAGTAAGTGACTGGTGGAAAAAGCAATATGCAAGTATGGGTGCGTGTGCCGATATATGCGACTATTGCTGGAAGAAAGAATATTGGATAGATGTTAAAAATAAGTGAGGTAAAACAATGAAACGTATATTAATAATAATGGATGATAAGGAGTTTAAGAAACTGTCAAAGCTGAAAGGTTCAAAGACATGGGATGAGTTTTTGGTAAAGGAGAGGTTGGGGAAATGAAGGACAAACTAGTCTGCGAGACCTGCAACCAGAAGATAACCATAAAGAACTTTTGGGAGCATGAGCATAATGGGTATGTTTTTGGAAAGGTGAAATGATGGCAGACGATTTCAAGATGAAGAAATGTATGTACTGCGGTGAAACTAAATTCATGTATCTACACAGGGAAAAGCCTTTGCAGAAGGGGATACACTACTATGATGACATCTATTGCCATTCCTGCAAGGCCCTGCTTTGGGGTAGAGCATACTTTGTCAAGAAGAAACTTATAGACTACTTTAAAGAGACTACAAAAAAATAATATATCAGTAGCCCATTTTCCTTTTTCATGGAGTGTAAATACTGCAAGAGCACGGAAATCAAAGAGCAGTCTTTTGGATTCTCAGGGCAGAAGTATCATGAGATAGTCCATAGGCCAGACTGCATTCTAGTCAAGCAGAAGTATGTATGGGAAGGAGAGGTGTCGAGATGGATTCAATAGACTGGAAAGAGGGCCAGCTAATCCAAGATAACTTCAAGACGTTGCAGACTGCAATCATCAGCATGTCAAAGGATTTGGTTTGGTTAAGGCAGGAGCACGATGAGCTTAAGAAAGAAGTTGAAAGATTAAAGATACATTTTGATTTGTCCACTAGATATGAAGGAGAAGATGACAAGTGAAATGGACATTTGAACAAAAATACCATGAGAAAAATAAGAATACACGCATGGATGAGTTCGGTGTTGATTTAAAAGGATGGCATTGGACTAGATTGCAACAAAAATTAAAAAGGCCTGCAAGAAAAAATCTGGAATGGCGAAAGAATAAGACACTTGCAGATTTTGTTCCTGAAAAGGAAGGATGTGAAAGCATGGAGCTGGAAATACGAGACCCTCTAGTATTGGGCGATGGAGTGCAGAAGGGAAAGATATTCAAGATTGAGTATCGAGATGAGCCATATCGATACTGCGATATATGGATTAAAGAGGATACCACAGGGCTGGAGCTTAAATACGGTGTGCCAACAAGCTCAAGCATAAATTCTAAGCTGGTGATGCTTCTCTCTAAGTTTGAGAAGATAGCCACAGGCACAAAGGTTGACCCTGAGAAAATCCTTATGGGTAGGAAGGTTCAGTTCATGACAATGACTGAGGAAACTTCAAAGGGTGGAAAGTTCTTAAGGATAGTTGACAACAGCGTGAGGCCTATATAGGCCTCTCATAATCAAAGGTGAAAATTATGAAAAAATTTTGCCCACTAGACAAAGATAGAACAGAATGCCATATAAATTGTGCTTGGTATTGCTATGGCATTGAAGAATGTGCTGTAAAAGCAATAGCTTGTGAGTTGTCAACGATGAATAGAATAGATAAAATTTGATGTCAATAATCAAAATCATAGTTGAGAATCTTGCTTATGACAGTGAGCATGACTACAATCTTGGTGAAGTTGTCGAATGCTCAATCCAACTGGCAAAAGAGCTCATAGGACAGGGAAAAGCAAGGGAAGCCACACAAAAGGAGCTGGATGAGTGGGAAGCAGAGCTTATGAGGAAAAAGATGGCTAGGCAGGCTAAAACTGAACAATCGGAAAAGATTGACGTAAAGAAATATCAATACAATGTGAGCAGGTTCTGGAAAGAAAACCCATTCTTCTATGACAAGATTTGCATATTCTGGATGTGGGACAGGGTTAAAAGCAGGTATGACCAGATTGACGAGACAGACATCCTTAAAAAGCTGGATTGGTATATGAACTTTCATGGTGCAAGCATACCTTCAACAATCAAGAACAATTACTTGGAAGCATTGAAGCGACATGGCAGGGGAGAGATACCACCAGATGCACCAATCAAATGGATTCAGTTCAGGGATAAGGCTTACAGCATAAACTCTAAGAAGGTCTATGATGTTAAGCCAAATTACTTCTTCACCAATCCTATTCCATGGGAGCTTGGGAAAAGCACGGAAACCCCTCAAATGGACAAGCTTCTTGAGGAGTGGGTAGGTAAGGACTATGTGAAAACATGCCATGAAATCATGGCTTTCTGCTGTTTAAGGGATTATCCTATTCATAGGCTCTTTTGCTTCATAGGTTCAGGCAGAAATGGAAAGTCAAGCTTCTTAAGCCTCATATCCAAATTCTTAGGGCAGGAGAACTGCACATCATCAGAGCTGGATGCCCTGATTGAGAATAGGTTTGAGAGCTTCAAGCTTTATAAAAAGCTCCTCTGCTATGTAGGAGAGACAAATTTCAACATCTTAAGCAAGACATCTCTACTAAAGAAGCTCACAGGGCAGGATATGATTGGTTATGAGAAGAAGCTCAAGACTCCTTTTGATGGGTTCAACTATGCAAAAATAATCATCGCTTCCAATTCCCTTCCAGTGTCCTATGACACTTCAGATGGATTTTACAGGCGATGGATGATATTGAGCTTTGATAAGGAATTTCCTGAAGGAAAGAACATCTTAAGGACTATACCACCTGAAGAATATTCAAATCTTGCTCTGAAGTGTATGCACATCCTTCCAGATTTGATTGAGAGGGGTGGATTTTCCAATGAACTGAGCATCGAAGGCAGGAAAGCAAAGTACATAGATGCTTCTAATCCTTTGATGGATTTTGTCGAGAAGCACTGCATAAAAGAGATTGATGCCAGCACAAACTACAATGAAATGTACTTGGCATATATCAAATATCTACAAGGCCGTAAGATGCGAAGGGTAAGGAAAAAGGAGTTTAAAGAAGCATTGGAAGAAGAAGGGTACTATATTGATAGAAAATATATGATGGATAATACTGGTGGAAGGACAAGCAGATGGGAAGTTTTTGGTTTAATCCTCAAAGGTGGCAGGACATGAGCTTGCATACAAAACATACATTGCACAGTGAAATTCTATATCCCTCATATATCACATATACACCCCTTTGTGTTTATACCATTATAGAATTTAGTGAAAATGGTATGTCTTGTATGCAGGTTATATATGAAAATAATTCAAAAAAGGCGTTCACTACAACATGGTGTTGACAAAAAAAGAAGTCAAAATTTTTCCATCGGCAAAAAGGTTTAGGAACTAAACATCGATATTGGAGAATATAAATGAACCTCAAAACCATCAAAAAATGCTTGAAACTCATGGGTTTGGCCAATCTGATAACCTGTGCCTTTGTGGTTTACATGACCTTCTGGTGTGCTTGGCAGAATCCAGATCTATCCTGTACAATATATATTAACAATTATAATGAAGCTACACCTGAACTGATTGCTCTTGCATTCCTGCTTCCATGGACTCTCTATGCTATATTTTCAAGCATAGAGTATTTCACAAGGGTGAAAGATGGAAGCTAAGCCATGCCCAAAGTGCAGAAAGCTCATGGAGCTTGGCTATTGTGAATTTTGCGAGGAAAGTATCAATGAAACAGATTGACGGAACAAAGATGAAAGCGTGGCATGTCTACCGATATGACATTAAGAAGGGAACTTGGGTGGATGAAGGAGAGATTAAGTCAAAGGAGAGGAATGTGTATACATGCAAGAGAGACCGACAATAACTTTTAGAACTTTTAATAAATAGTAAAAGGTGAGATGATGAAAGAATATACTGAGGAAGAATTATGGGATATGTGGCATAAGGAATGGACAAATGCTTATAGATTTTTTAAGACCGAAGGTAATCTAACCACTAAATGCAGATTAAAGAAGAAGTGGTATAAGGAGTTTATCGAGATGGTGAAAAGGTGAGATGAATGAAAAAAGAATGCGATTTATGTAAAATAAAGGGTGAAGATGAATATATTAAAATAAAGAAAGGAAAATTCAAGGGTAAATATGTATGTAATCTTTGTTTATCAGATATAATTGATGATATTTTATCATCTTATTTTGAAAAGGTAAGATAGATGAAACAATTAATAATAATTTGTATATTGTTTTTATTGATTGGTTGCAACCAAATCCAAAAATTAAATATTGTAAATGTTTCAATAGCTGAAGCAGATGCTTGTGTTTACGGTTGTGTAATGGCAACAAATAAAAGTCCAGTATTTTGTGCGGATAAGTATTGCACAAAACATTATTTGAATATGTCATTAGAAGAGTATCTTGAAAAGGTGAGATAGATGACAGATGAACCTAGACATGGAGGGTTAATTGATAAATATTTTGTTTATCAGATGGTTATGATATGTTTTTTGTTTTTTTTGTTATATTTTACTTTGATTTATTTATTGAAAATGTGAGATGATGAAAAAAGATAATAAATATTTTATAGACATTAATAACGAACATGAAAGATTAAGAAAATTAATGTATCAATATTATAAATTTAGTTATCCAAAAAGGTCAGATTATAAAGGATGGGAACTTTATGGCAGATTAAGGGGTTTGTCGTGGGTATTGGGAAGTATTGAAAAGGTGAGATAATGAAGGTAATATGTTATATGTATGGATGTAATAATGATGCAGTTTGGAAGGGTATTACTATCGAGGGTAATGAAGTTTATTATTGCGATAAACATAAAGAATTTCGAGAGAAATCACATAGAGCTCATTGGAAGTATTTTGAAAAGGTGAGATGAATGACATTAGAATTATCAGAAGCTGAAAGAGATAGAGTTATACAACTACGAGATTCTATTTTTAATATGTATCATAAGATAGGAAAGTCAACAGTGTGGAGTGTAAGTAATGATGAGGTTGCAGATTTATGTGAGCAATTTGTATATACAAAAATAGATGAGATATTTGGAAAAGTAAGGGGAATATTGAAAAGGTGAGATGATGAAACCATATCATAAATTTGTATTCAACCAAAAAACTAAAGAGTTTATTGGTGATTTTGAAGGAATGTATAAAGCAGGAGAAGAGCAGGGATTTGATATGTGGGAGCAGGAGAATCTCATGACGATGGATAATCAATTAACTCTTGATGTTTTGAGCTATATTGATGTGAAAAGCATTCTTGACTTGGGTTGTGGGAAAGGAAAGATAGGTGCATATATCGCTAAGCATACGAATTCTTTTTATACAGGAGTTGATATTTCTGGAACAGTTGTTAAGCTTGCTGAGCATAGGAATGAAAATCATAATTTTATAGAGATGAACATAAACGATATTAACGAGCTGAAAGGATTGCTTAGCAAAAGAGTCTATGATTTAATAATTCTAAAAGATGTACTTGCATATTGTAGCAACTGGAAGGAGATAATAAGACTTTGCAAGCTTTCTGCCCATTATGTCTATGTCTGCCAATATATTCCTTCTGATGCGATAGGGTATATAAAGATTGTCGGTGAATTAGGAGATGCGATAGGCAGTCCAAAGATTTTCATAGCGACCGATGAGGAGTTGTATATATGGCTGAAGAAAGGAAATGTTTAAAGTGTGGCATAGGGTTAACGGTAAATTGGTTTGATGGCTATTGTAGCTTTTGTGCAGAGGAAGATGCAATATTGAAAAGGTGAGATGATGATAAAACTGATAGCAATCTATGCCAGAGTATCCACAGATAAGCAAGAGCTGAATAATCAGCTTGAGCAACTAAGAGGTTATGCTTCAAAGTCAGGATATGGAATATATAAAGAATACACTGACATAATCTCAGGAAAGGAGAACTCAAGGCCTTCTTATGATGAGATGTTCAATGATGCCCATAAAAAACTCTTTGAATTGGTTTTGTTTTGGGATTTGAGCAGATTCAGCAGAGCAGGAACACTCTATACACTCCAGAAGCTCAAAGAGCTTGAAAACTTAGGGATAGATTGGGAATCCTACCAAGAACCATACTTCAAGAGCGTGGGCCAGTTCAAGGATGTTGTCCTGTCGATTATTGCCACAGTGGCCAAAGTGGAAAGGGAAAAGATAAGTGAAAGGACAAAAGCAGGATTGAAGAATGCGGTTAATGTTGGAAAACGAGGGAAGGATAAGAAGCCTAGAAACAGGAGAGGATACTTCAGAAAAAAGGGGAGGGGTAGAAACTAGCTTTTGATTTATATACTTTAGTGGCTAGAAATTAATTAAATAAAGGGACGTTTGTTTACCAAATATTAAGGAGTGTGGAACTATGAGCATTAACAATGAAGAGCTTAAGGAAATCGACAAAATGTTTGAAAGGCTTTGGCTTGAGGTTGATAAGATTAATTATCAGCTATGGGTAATGAAAGCAAGGATGGATAGAGAAAGGCTGAACATGATTTTTTTTATTTCAATAAGCTTCATGACTGCATTTTTTAGTGCAATTATCATGATAGCTCTTTTATGATTGGAGGCTAAAACATGAATGAATATATTATGGTAGGAGCTTATGTGCTGATTGGTATAGGATTGGGTTTTTCGATTGCCCTTATCTTGTTTGGCAGAAGAGTGCAAACACTAAAGGCCCAAGACACAAACAGGTGCAAGCTTTGCAACAGCAAGCTTATGGATATTGCCAACACAGGGGAGAAGTATTGCCCAAAGTGCAAGATAACAACAAAGACACAGGAGCAGAAAGCTTTTGATTTCAATGATGTTCCTCTGCCACCACAGCCAAAGATTAACACGATTACGCCAGAGCAATATGCAGGAGTGCATACAGAAAAGGCAAAGGTAGAAATAAAAAGTTGCCCTTATTGCAACAAATTTCAGCCTAAGCATGGAGCAAGCATCAAGAGGCATATAGCCGATAATCATTGGGATAAGGTACATTTACAATGAAAGAATACATATTGCCATTACTGGTCTTTATATTATGCATCTGGATATGGCGAAAAATAATTATTTCAACTGTATTCATCGAGAGGATGTGAGGGTTGGAAAAAAGAATATTAATTAGAAAAGCATTATTAAAGGAAAGTACTGGAAATTATAATAAGAATGGTGAGATAAATGGTATTGGGAAATTTTACATCAAACTTTCTGGCTCAGATAGATAACCCTGCTTGCTCTTATCTTACGGGGATTTTTATTGGTGTTGCTTTTTTTGTTAAGCTTTGCATTATGTTTATCGGTCTATACATTATTCTGAAGACTGTTGACAAGTTGGCTTTTGAACCTTTTTTAAACTGGATTAAAAATAAAATCTATCATAAGAAAAAATGATTGTGAATGCTTACAATAAAAGGGTAGGCTCAAAAAGGAATTACCCTCTGATTAAGGGCCTATCCTTTTTTTATTTTCTAAATTATCATAATATTTAAATAGTTCATTTGCTTTTGATTAAGCATGGTAAGCAAAGAAGAGATGCAGAGACTACGAGAACGTGCATCTCGTCATTATGCCAACCAGCCAGATGCAATTTTTAAAAAACCAAAAGAGATGTCTATTGGTGGTGCTCTTATATCTAAGGCAAAAAAATATAAAGGCTTTAAGATTAATTAATTCTATTGCTAATCAATTATTTTTTATGATGATATTGTTTATTTTTCAGAAATCTGATGCAGTTTGTAAAAGACATTTGGTGGATACAAAACATTTTTTCCAACCCTGACAGATTTATATTTGAATTTTATAAGCTGGTTCTGCACCCATCGATAAGGTCTGTCGCATCCTTTGCTCATCTGAGGAATTGTCATGTATCCTGCTTTGTCAAGCTCCATCATCTTGTGGATTTGCTCCTTTCCCTCTGTGCTTATGAAATCTAATTGCTTGGCCCTCTCTGGCTCAAGATTATGGAAATTGCCATAAAACAACGGGAAGCTTCTTTTGTACGCCATGAACTCAAGGCCTGCTGGAAGCTTCTTTGCGTTTGCTCTTATCCATCCCATATTTTCCATGTTGTGTCCTTCAATCTTTCCATCCTTAAAGCCTCTATCTTTGCAGTATAGAAGAAGGCGTGGAATCCTCGTGTTAAATAAAGCGTTGTCTAGCTGTGTGAAATCTACCAGAGCCATGAATACAAGAATCTTCTTAATCCTGAAGGTCTCAAAAAATCTCAGCATGTCCCTGTTGAATTTTGTCAGCGAGCCTCTCTTTGAAAATTCTCCTGCCTCATCATATCCTGCACAATGGAAACCTTTTAGAAAACACTTATCAAAGTTGCTGAAGAAATTATCTGCTCCTGTCGTGAGCTGGATGTGCTCCTTTGGCTTTAAGTTCACAGGTGGAAGCCCATCAAGACTGTTTACATAATCCATCGCCT
>Ga0209287_10000461_pt1 | contig 24504 bp, 23 predicted proteins | sample PPLLak3cmMay2015_2_FD_187255 | JGI IMG/M metagenome (GOLD analysis project Ga0209287, IMG submission 187255) | Freshwater sediment microbial communities from Prairie Pothole Lake near Jamestown, North Dakota, USA - PPLs Lake P8 Core (1) Depth... | ecosystem: Environmental > Aquatic > Freshwater... | reverse complement strand
AATTTGTGTTTTGGATGCAGATTAACGCAGGTTTTATAGATTTTGAATATAAATAACTAAATTATTATCTGTGGATATTGGCGAAAATCTGAGTCCTAATTTAGAAGGTCGGACCTTATTTCGAAGTTATCAATAGTTGATATATTTCTAATAAGTCTAAAGATACTCACTTTTCTAAGACGTAAATAGTTTATAATTATAAGGGGAGAAATAATAATGAGATCGTTTAAAACTGTAGTGTCGGCTGGGATGATATTATTCTTTTTACTTGGTATTACCGTATATGCGGCGGATGTCGCAAAGATAGGTGTTGTGGATTTCCAGAAAATCCTTGAAACATCAAATGCAGGAAAAGCAGGGCAGGCTGAGATAAAAAAACAGGGCGAGAAGATGGAGTCCGAGCTGAAGAAAAAAGGGGCAGAAATAGAAGAGCTGAATAAAAAGCTTGAAAAAGATACAATGGTCGGCAACAAGGAAATGCGTGAAGAAAAGGAGCGGGAAGCCCAGATAAAAATTTTTGATTTCAAGAGTCTTGAAAAAAAATACAGGTCTGAACTTCAAAAGCTTCAAACCGATATTGTAATACGCATACAAAAAGAGGTTGATGCTATTGTTGATGAAATCGGTAAAAAAGAAGGGTATCTTCTTGTTATTGAAAAACGTGAAGCAGGTGTCTATTATGCGCCGGTTTCAGTGGATATTACAGATAAACTGATTCAGCAATACAATGCAAAATTTGCACAGAAACCGGGAAAAGAGAAGTAGGAAATTATAATGGAAGCGATGCTTTCCGAAATAGCAGACATTGTCGGGGGCAGAATTATCGGCAATCCGAAGATGGTCATATGCGGCGCTGCCTCCTTTGAAGATGCGAAAGTATACAATATAACATTTGCAGGTGATGCCGGGTTTCTAAAGAAAATCGAAGAGACCGGAGCGGGAGCGGTTATAGTTCCCCTCAGTTTCAGTGAATCTTCAAAGAACCTGATACAGGTAAATAATCCTAAGGCTGCCTTCACTAAGGTTTTGAACCTGTTTTATCCGCCATCGGTTCCGGCACAGGGAATAAGCTCATCCGCATATGTAGGAAACGGATTCAAATGCGGTAGGGATGTTTCGATTGCCCCTAATGCAGTGATAGGTGATAATGTTGTTATTGGTGACCGGGTATCGATTTATCCGTGTTCATATATCGGAGATTGCGTTGTTATCGGTGATGATGTCAAAATCTATTCCAATGTCTCTGTTCTCGAGAAATGCACAATAGGCAACAGAGTAATAATTAATGCCGGTTCTGTAATCGGAAGTGATGGTTTCGGCTTTTTTCTCGACGGCGGAAAACATTTCAAAATTCCCCATACAGGTATTGTCAGGATAGATGATGATGTCGAAATTGGAGCAGGAAATACTATAGACAGGGCTACTTTTGGCAAAACATGGATATGTCGTGGGGTAAAAACGGATAATCAGGTTCATATTGCACATAATGTTACTGTCGGAGAGGATAGTTTGCTTATAGCCCAGGCAGGCATCGGGGGAAGCTCATCAATCGGAAAGCATACCATTATTTCAGGGCAGGCAGCGGTTGCCGACCATGTGAATATTGGGAATAACGTTATTGTCGTAGGTAAGACAGGAGTCGCAAAATCGGTTCAGGACGGGGAGGTTCTATCCGGTGTTCCTGCGATTCCCCATAAACTGTGGCTTAAGGTTCAAAATATTATTCCCAAACTTCCGGATCTCAGAAAGAAACTGATGAAAATAGAAAAGAGGCTGGAGAGAATGGAGAAAAATAATGGGAAAAATTATTAATATATCAGAAATAATGAAATTATTGCCCCATCGCTATCCGTTTATTCTGGTTGACAGGGTTGTCGAACTTGTTGAAGGGGATAAAATTATAGCTTATAAAAATGTCACCATCAATGAGCCCTTTTTTGTGGGACATTTTCCTGGGGCCCCCATTATGCCGGGAGTTCTTATTATTGAAGCTATGGCACAATCCGGTGGGATATTATTTGCCGTTTCCCAGCCGGAGGAAAAAAGAGGCGGCCCGATTTATTTTATGGGAATGGATAAGGTAAAATTCAGAAAACCGGTTGTTCCCGGAGATCAGCTTTTTTTTGAAGTAAAAATTTTGAACAAGAGGTCAAAAGCCGTAAAAATGTCGGGTATTGCTAAGGTTGAAGGCAATTGCGTAGCTGAAGCGGAGTTTATTGCCACATTTGGAGGAAAATAATGATTCATGAAACTGCTATAATTAATTCCATGGCCGAGATAGATTCAAATGTCGATATCGGCGCATATTCCATAATCGGAGATAATGTATTCATTGGTTCAGGAACTGTGATAGGCCCTCACGTTGTAATAGACCCATTTGTAACAATTGGCCGGAACTGCCGGATATTCCAGTATGCTGCAATCGGCGCAGTGCCCCAGTCACTCAAATTTGAAGGTGAAAAAACATATGTAAAGATCGGCAATGGAACAATAATCAGGGAATTTGTCACTATTCACAGGGGAACCGGATTTGGCGGGGGCATAACCGAGGTTGGGGAAGAGAATTTTTTGATGGCATATACCCATATAGCGCACGACTGCAAGGTGGGCCGTAAGGTTGTCATGGCAAACAACGCGACTCTAGCCGGACATATAACTATAGGAGATCACGCTACAATAGGTGGGCTCGTAGCTGTTCATCAATTTGTCAAAATCGGAGAATACGCTTTTGTCGGCGGCAAATCAGCAGTTGTTAAGGATGTGCCACCTTATGTAATTGCCGCGGGAGACAGAGCGGAGCTTCATGGCTTGAATTCGGTCGGCCTCAAACGGCATGGATTTTCACCTACAACATTATCCCTGCTGAAAAAAACATACAGAATTATATTCAGAATCGGACTTACCATGAACGAGGCGATTGAAAGAGTCAGGGCTGAAGTCGAGCAGGTTCCAGAGGTCGTGAATTTTATTGACTTTATTAGATCTTCCCATCGGGGCGTTACACGATAATCTAATGACAAAAAAGATAGGACTTATTGCGGGTAGCGGCCAGTTCCCCATAATTTTTTCAAAAAAAGCCGGATCAAGCGGCTTTTTGGTATATGCCGCGGCTTTTATAAATGAAGCTGAACAGACACTCAGAGAGCATGTTGAGGCAATAGAATGGATGCATCTGGGGCAGGTTAAGCGGTTGATCGGGTTTTTTAAAAGAAACGGAATTAAAGAAGCAGTGATGCTTGGCGCAATAAAGAAAACAAGGATGTTTTCCGATATCAGGCCCGATATCAAGGCTATTTCACTGGTGGCGCGCATAAAAAGCACACATGATGACGGACTTTTGAGCGCGTTTGCCGGGTTGCTTGAAAAAGAGGGCATCATGATAAAATCTTCAACATTTTTACTTCCGGATCTTCTTGCAGAAGAGGGCTGCTGGACAAAGCGGAAGCCTACAAGGTCGGAAAAGGCGGATATAGATCTCGGATGGCATATTGCAAAAGAGATAGGTCGTCTTGATGTAGGCCAATGCGTCGTTGTCTGTGGCGGTTCTGTTCTTGCCGTTGAAGCTATTGACGGCACAGATGCCACCATCAGAAGAGGAGGGAAGCTCGGAAACGGGGAGTCGGTAATGGTTAAAGTCTGCAAGCCGAATCAGGATACCAGATTCGATATGCCTGCCGTAGGCGCGCAGACGATAATAACAATGCATGAATCAGGAGTTAATCTCCTTGCTGTCGAGGCGCAGAAAGCCCTAGTTTTTGACAGAGAAGAGATGGTCATGCTTGCCGACAGATTCGGCTTAAGCATTGTTGCGATATCAGAAAAGTAAAAATATGCCGTCTTCATAAAAAGTCATTCTGCTTAAGTTGCGCTTCCTTTCGCAAGATTTGCGCGCCTTGGATAATGAGCTTTTTACTTTGCCTTCTGAATTTCGATTTTTTCGTAGATATCAATTAATTTTGGAAGGATAAATGAAAAAACTGCGTGTAGGAGTTGTTGGCGCCGGCTACCTAGGAAAATTTCATGCGGAAAAGTATTCGCAGATGGATAATGTCGAGCTTGCAGGGATAGCCGATCTGGACAGAGTGCAGGCAGAGACCGTATCGAAGAAGTTAAAGACGAATGCTTACACCGATCATCGTGACCTGATAGGAAAAGTGGATGCTGTCAGCGTTGTTGTTTCCACTCCTGCCCATTTCAGGGTAAGCAAAGATTTTCTTGAAAATGACATTGATATTCTTATTGAAAAGCCTATTACGACAACCCTTAGCGAGGCGGATGAACTGATAAGCATTTCGGAGGCCAGAGGCCTTATCATACAGGTCGGGCATCTGGAACGATTTAACCCCGCGATTCTTGCACTTAAGGATATTGTGAAGAACCCCAGGTTCATTGAATCGCATCGTTTGAGTATTTTCAAGGAGCGCGGTACGGATGTGAGCGTTGTGCTGGATCTTATGATACATGACATAGATATAATATCCGGTTTTGTAAAATCGGAAATAAAGAGTATTCATGCTGCCGGGATTCCGGTAATAACCGGCCGGGCCGATATAGCCAACACCCGGCTGGAATTTATGAACGGATGTGTTGCCAATGTCACGGCAAGCAGAATCTCAACAAAAAATGAACGGAAGATAAGGCTTTTCCAGCAGGACGCATACATATCGGTTGATTTTGCAAATCATGAAATAACCATTGTACGCAAAAAAGACGGCAAAAAAGAAAGCGTTATACCGGGCATGGAGATAAAACAGATCTGTTTTGAAAAGAGTGATGCCTTGAAAGACGAGCTTACGGCTTTTGTTAAATCGGTGAGCAAGCGTGAGGTTCCTGAAGTTACCGGGCAGGTCGGACGTGATGCATTGAAAGTAGCTCTGAGCGTAATGGAACAGATCGATTCTTCAAAAAAGCAGCTTATTGAAAATTGATTATATGATGGAGTTGTAAAAAGTCATTTTTTGACTTTTTCCGAAGGTATCATTATATGAGTCAGCCTATTAATCGGAAATGTGTTATGATCATCGCCGGCGAAGCGTCGGGCGATATTCATGGGGCAAGGCTCATTTCGGCAATGAAGGAGAAAAATAAGGATCTCTGCTTCTGCGGCATAGGCGGCGATGCGCTAAGGGATGCAGGAGTTGAAATTATTCAGGATGCATCTACTCTTGCCGTAGTCGGAATAACGGAGGTTTTTTCAAAGATATTTTCTATTATTAAAGGCATGGCCGGCGCAAAAAGGCTTCTTAAAACTTTAAAGCCAGGTCTGCTGATCCTGATCGATTTTCCCGATTTCAACCTTAAAATCGCAGCAAATGCGAAAAACCTTGGCATTCCAGTCCTTTATTACATAAGCCCTCAAGTCTGGGCGTGGCGGCAGGGCCGGGTGAAAAAAATAAAAGAGCTTGTAAATCATCTGGCTGTTATCTTGCCTTTCGAGGAGGAGTTTTTTAAAAAACATGGCGTTCTCGTATCTTATGTGGGGCATCCCCTTCTTGATGGCGGCCTGTCACCGGTTAAATTGAAAGAAAAGGAAGATGCCCCGGTGGTAGTTGGCCTGCTGCCCGGTTCACGCGACAGCGAGGTTGCAAGGCATCTTCCGATCATGCTTGAAGCGGCTTCATTAATTATAAAAAAAATGAACAGGGTGAAAATAGCGGTATCGCTTGCCCCGACTGTGGAGCGGGGATATGTCGAAAAAATAAATGAGAAACACGACGCTTATGATTATGAAATTGTTTCAGGCGGAGCGGATAAGATATTAAAAATGTGCTCTCTGGTCGTGGCTGCTTCGGGGACTGTAACCCTGGAAGCTGCCATAGCAGGCGTTCCGATGGTGGTAATATACAGGGTTTCACCAGTAAGTTACCTGCTTGGTAAGGCGATGATTAATGTTCCGAATATCTGCCTTGTAAATCTTATAGCGGGAAGGGAGATAGTCCCTGAACTGATTCAGGATATGGTAACGCCTGCCAATATAGCAGATGAAGTTTTAAGAATTCTCGGTGATTCCGGTAAAATTGAATCGATGAGAAATGATCTCGTAGGCATAAGAAATCTTCTCGGGGGACCCGGAGCTTCCGGGCGGGTTGCTGATATAGCCATATCAATGCTGACACAATCGTAAAAATGCACAAAATGGGATGTTATTTGAAACCACTAAGAACATGAAGTTGAAAATACGGCATATTAATTTTTATCCTTCGTGCTCTTCGCGTCCTTCGTGGTAAAAAAAATCTACTTTTTACGGAGCCATAAAACAAGGTTCTAATAAATGGGGATAAAGAAAATATCATTCATTAAACCAAGACATCATGAACTCATAAAGCTGATAAAAGAGAGCTGGTTGACGCTTTTTCTGGCTACGGTATGTCTTCTTGTTGTTGCCGGAACAACGGCGGTTTCGGCATATTTGATAAAGCCGGCCCTTGATGATGTGTTTATAAGCAAAGACGCCAGGATGCTCAGACTTATTCCTGCCGCGGTCATTATAGTATATTTTTTGCGCGGGCTCGGATTGTATGGCCAGGAATATCTAATGAGCCATGTAGGCCAGAACATCATAAGGCGCCTGCGAAACAGGCTGTACGACCACATACAGGATCTGCCTCTTTCATTTTTTCATAAAGAAAAGACCGGAACCCTCATGTCACGCATCACAAATGACGTCAATACCATCAAAGCTATGGTCTCCTCGGTTGTTACCGGTTCCGTTAGAGACTGCTTTACGATTGTTGGTCTTACAATTGTCATATTCACACAGATCTGGGATCTCGCATTATTTGCCTTCATTATTTTGCCCCTTGCTTTTTATCCTATTGTTGCCCTTGGAAGAAGGGTAAGAAAGGTCAGCAGGAAATGTCTTGAGGCGATAGCGGATATGAGTTCATTTCTCCATGAAACGTTTGCCGGAAATAAAATTGTTAAGGCGTTCGGTATGGAGGCTTATGAAAAAAAACGCTTTTCTGACAAATCATTTCTGCTTTTTAAGCTTGAAATGAAGGAGGTTAGGGCAAAGTCACTTTCTTCTCCAATAATGGAATTTCTTGGAGGGCTGGGAATAGCTTTTGTCATATGGTATGGAGGGTACAAGGTTATTTCCGGTACCTATACCACCGGAACTTTTGTCTCCTTCCTTGCTGCCGTAGTAATGCTTTATGATCCGGTGAAGAAACTTAGTAAACTGAACAATCAGCTTCAACAGGGGCTTGCCGCAACAGACAGGATATTCGACATAATAGAAAGGCAGTCGGATATCCAAGAGGATGAGAATCCAGTTGTGTTAAAACGCGGTCCTCATAATGTTACCTTTGATAATGTATCTTTTAAATATAAGGAAACAACAGTTTTAAAAAATATCAATCTGGAGGTCAAATCAGGAGAAATTCTTGCTCTTGTAGGTATGAGTGGTGGCGGGAAAACATCTCTTGTTAACCTTATTCCCAGATTTTATGATGTCAGCGGGGGCTATATATATATAGATGGAATTGATCTCAGGAAAGCTTCAGTTTCATCTCTTCGTGAGCAGATAGCAATTGTCACACAGGAGCCTATACTTTTTAATGATACGGTGAGAAATAATATAGCCTATGGCAGTTGGAACGCTTCGGAGAAGAATATTGAAATGGCTGCAAGAGCGGCATATGCATATGATTTCATCCAGGGCTTTCCCGATAAATTTAACACCATCCTTGGTGAGCTTGGAGGACGCCTTTCAGGAGGCGAGAAGCAGAGGATATGCATCGCGAGGGCGCTGATAAAGGATGCTCCTATTTTAATACTTGACGAGGCTACTTCCTCGCTCGATACCGAATCTGAAAGACTTGTTCAGAAGGCCCTTGAAAACCTGATGAAGGGACGGACTACATTCGTTATTGCTCACAGATTATCGACCATAGGATATGCGAACAGAATAATAGTAATTATTGACGGTCGTATCGTGGAAGAGGGCACACACGTAGAACTTATGGCAAAGGAAGGGGAATATCGAAAACTGTATCAGATGCAGTTTGGCGCCGGCGATACAAAATGAAGATCAACTCAATTATAAACAGATACCTGTTTAAAGAGATGATACCTCCCTTTCTCATCAACATGGTCTTTTTTACCTTCCTCTTCCTGATGGCAAAAATTCTTTTTATTACCAATCTGGTTGTGAATCATAATATAGGTCTCTCCAGAGTCATACTGATGCTTTTTCTTTTCATTCCCTATTTTCTCGTATTCGTGATTCCGATGTCGGTTATGATGTCTGTGCTGCTCACTTTCCTGAGGTTTTCGAGCGATAACGAGCTTACGGCATTGAAAACGGGAGGAATAAGTCTTTACGGGCTGCTTCCCCCTGTCATTATTTTTTGCCTCATCGGGTTTGTGCTTACTTTGACTATGTCCGTCTATGGTATGCCGTGGGGGAGAGCATCTATTAAAAGACTGACAATGGAGGTTGCGACATCGAATCTCGAACTGGGACTCAGGGAGAGAACTTTCAACAACAATTTTAAAGATATTATGCTTTACGTGAGCGAAGTGGATATGAAAAAGGGAGAACTCAAGGATGTTTTCGTTGAGGATAAACGTTCGGAAAGCATTGTGAGCACTGTCGTGGCGCCTAAGGGAATCCTTTTTTTCGAGAAAGAAAGGCTTATTTTCCGTTTAAGGCTTTTTGACGGAAAAATCAATCAGGTAAGCATGAAAAACAAGTCGGTCAATTCAATAGGTTTTGAAACGTATGATATTAACCTTGATCTGAAAAGCGCTTTTTCAGACATTGAGGGAAAGGGAAAAATAAAAGACGAGAAAGAGATGTCTTTTCCGGAGCTTCGCGATTATCTGAGCAAGGCTGAGAATAAAAATTCGAAGTATTTTAAGGCTCTGGTCGAACTCCACCAGAAAATTTCGATTCCTTTTGCCTGTTTTGTCTTGGGGATACTTGCCGTTTCGCTGGGCGCGCAATTGAAGTCGGCGAGACGCTCATTCGGTCTTGGGCTGGGACTTATCTTTTTTCTATTTTATTATCTTCTTCTTTCAATAGGTTATGTTTTTAAAAATTCGGAATGGTATCCTCCTTTTATAGGAATGTGGATTCCGAATATAGTGACGGGCGGCATAGGTTTATTTCTTCTTGTAAGAACTGCCTCTGAGCGCCAGGTTTTTTCTATGCTTGCCGGGTTTTTAAAGCGAAATGCGACTCTGAAAGAATAAAGCGAATATGTCAATAATAGACAAATATCTGACAAAGGAAGTTCTGCAGTACTTCTGCATTATTCTGGCGACTGTAATCGGAATTTATATTGTTGTCGATTTTTTTGATGAAACGGATATTTTTTTTGAATCAGGACTCTCTTTTTCCAGCGCTTTTTTTTATTTTATTTCCAAGATGCCGGTAGTTCAGTTCATTCCGGTATCCGTTTTGTTGTCCATTCTAGTCACCTTCGGCCTGATGAACAAAAACAACGAAATAGTGGCTCTAAAAAGCGGCGGTGTCAGCATATATTATCTTTTAAAGCCCATGCTTCTTATCGGCGCGCTGTTTTTTTTCATTATTATTCTGCTTTCCGAGGTTGTTGTCCCGATAATAAAGAACCGGGCGGAAAGAATCTGGACACAGGAGAGCCGGAAAAAAACATCCGCAACTCTCAAGGAAAAGGATATCTGGATAAAGGGAGACCGACTTATAGTTCATATAAGTTATTATAATTCAACAGAGAGGACTATACACGGAATCACGCTCAATTTCTTTGATGATAATTTTCGTGTGATAAGAAGACTTGACTGCGGAAAAGGAGTACAAAAAGACGGGCTGTGGACTTTTTATGATATAATTGAACAAAAGCTTGATGGAAGTAGCGGCAGAATTATTTTCCATAAGGAGATCATTGAAAAGCTCGATTTTTCTACTGAAGATCTAGGAAAAGTGGCGGTCAAATCCGAAGCTATGAATGTTACGGAGCTTTATGATTATATAAGAAAAGTTGAGTTCGAAGGATATGGCTCTACCAAGTACCGGGTGGATTTTTATGCCAAAATAGCTTTCCCTTTTATTTGTATAATAATGTGCATTATAGGTACGGGCATAGCATTACGGCTTAAAACAAAGGAGAGTATCCCCGTCAGCATAATTTACGGCATCGGAACTGTTTTTTTCTACTGGGTCTTTTACAGCTTTTGCCTGTCGCTTGGCGAGGGAGGAGCACTCGCTCCTTTTATTGCAGCTCTTTTGCCGAACCTGATATTCTTATGCTTCGGTGTTTTTACGCTTATCAATGCCGAATAGATTGCTTTTTTGCAGTTTTTCGCCTTGTTAATTTACCGGAATTCCATGAGTATAGTAATGAAAATAATTGAGGGAGTTATGTATTCCGGAGAAAAGGAAGCCTCGCTTTTCCCCAGGTTGATATTATCCGTTCTTTCGGAGATATACTGCGCTTTAATCAGTATTTGGGACATTCTATACAGGACTGGAATATTCAGCAGAAGAAGGCTTTCATGCAGAGTAATCTCCATCGGCAATATAACTGTCGGCGGAACCGGTAAAACCCCGATGACGATCTATATCGCCGGAATGCTTACCGAGCTTGGTTATAAGGTTGTTGTGGTCAGCAGAGGATACAGGGGAAGAGTTGGAAAAAAAGGAGGAATTGTAAGTAATGGCAGAGAGATACTTATGGGGCCGGATTTATCAGGTGATGAACCTTTTATGATGGCAGCAAGGTTAAATAATATTCCTGTTGTAGTCGGGCAAAACAGGCATAATACCGGCTTGATCGCAGTAAGAGATTTCAACCCGGATATTATTCTTCTCGATGACGGTTTCCAGCACCGCAAACTTTTTCGTGATATTGATCTTCTTCTTTTAGACTCGGAGCGTCCTTTCGGAAACAGTCGGCTGGTTCCAAGAGGGGTTTTAAGGGAACCGGCTGTTTCAATCAAGCGGGCCGATGCGTTTATTCTTACCAGGTCTTCTTCAGATAACACAGGTATAAGAGACAAAATAAGTGCTGTTTCAAATAAACAGCCTGTTTTTGATGCATTCAATAGATTTTATTATTTTATCGTTAAAAAAAGCGTTGTTTTAACCCCGGCAGCGGATTTTTGTAATGAATTATCCGAGGATTTCAGTTCTTTTGCCGGGAAAAAGGTTGTGGCTTTTTCAGGCATTGCCGGAAATGTTCATTTCAGAAAGACTATTGAGGAATACAAATGCGAACTTCTGGAGTTTTTCGGTTTCTCGGACCATTACAGGTATACTGTCGGAGATATTGAAAGAATTTCGAAATCCATAAGGGATAAAACGGCCGATCTTGTTATGACAACCGAAAAGGATTTCGCGCGAATAGGCGGCAAATTTAATTTTCCGGTTGACATTATTGTCGTGGGTGTAAAAATGTGCATGAAGGATGAAAGATCTTTTAAGGACTTTATATTGAGTAAGCTTTAATGGCTTTGTAAAAAGTCAAAATGTGCTCACTTAAACCCGATAAACGGGGTAGGTTTACGAAATTATTTCCTGTGGGGAAATGCAAGAAATAATTTCTAACTTACTAATGAGCTTTTTCACGGATTTTTAATGACTTCGCTAAATCACAAAAACTCCCCGCCTGCGGCGGATCAACAGCTTGTGATTTTTAACTCCTAAGTTCTTTAAAAATCTATTTCTCAAAAAGCTCATATTCGTTCACATATGACTTTTTACGAGTGCATAACATTTAAAAATCACATAATTTATATAATAATAAATACTGTTTAACGCTTTGTAATATAATAAATATTATAAGGAGGTTTGAATCATGAAAAAAATCATTACAGGTTTTATGGTTGCTCTGCTCTTCCTGATTTTGGCAGACCCTTCAATCGGACAGAATGCACCGCCTGCAGAAGGCGGGATACTTCCGAAAATCAGTCTTCCTGTTCCAGGCAATGAGGCATACAGAAAATATCTCGGATTAAAATGGGACGGTACATTTCTTATCCCCCAGATAAAAGCCAAGGTCGTGTTGATAGAGATATTCAGCATGTATTGTCCGCATTGCCAGAAAGACGCGCCTGTTGTAAATAATCTTTTCAGCAGGATCACGGGAGATGATGTTCTGAAGGATGAGTTAAAGCTGATCGGAATCGGAGCCGGAAACTCGGATTTTGAGGTTGATTTTTTCAGAGAAACCTACGGCGTAAAATTCCCCTTATTTTCCGACAATGAATTTTCAGCTCATAAGCTGCTCGGAGAAGTCAGGACCCCTTATTTTATTGCAATTAAAATCAACAAAAACGGAACGCATAAAGTTATTTACTCCAAACTGGGGGGTGTAGAAAATCCTGATGAATTTTTGAAGAAGATTAAAAATCTTGCGGGCTTGAAATAAGAAGGAGATATTTCCATGATTAAAAATATTATACGAAGCATTATTCAGATAATTGCGCTTTTCTTAATATGTGTTCCGGCCTTTGCGCTTTCCGATGCATATAAGAATAATATATATAATACGGGCGAATTAAAGCCGGTCGACAGCGTACTTAAGGTTAAAGTTGGTGAGCCGGCTCCTGGTTTCACTCTTCCTTCCATTTCAGGGGAGAAGGTTTCACTAAGCCAGTTCAAGGGAAAAAAGAATGTGGTTCTTTCGTTCGTCCCTGCAGCCTGGACTCCCATCTGCTCGGATCAGTGGCCGGGATATAACCTTGCAAGAAGATTCTTTGAGGAAAACGATGCCGTCCTGCTCGGAATAACCGTAGACAATATCCCGACCCTTTACGCCTGGACGAACCAGATGGGTAAATTATGGTTTCCGGTTCTTTCGGATTTCTGGCCTCACGGCGCAGTAGCAGGCATTTACGGTGTTTTGCGGACAGATGGTGTAACAGAAAGAGCTTTGTTTGTAATAGACAAGGAAGGCATCTTAAGATATGCGCATGCAGGCGACATAAATAAAAGACCCGAACTTGGGGCTCTGGTAACGGAGCTGAAAAAACTGAAAGATAAATAGTTTCCATCCGGAAATGACCCTTTTGAGCGATCTTTGTGTCAATCCGCGGGATTTCTTGTGCGACATACTATACGTATGTCTTAAGCGCAATCCCTTGATCTCCTTGAGCTTGCCCAAAATTGCCTATTTCCGATTTGGAAACTCAACTGTGTCCGAGCTTGGTTTCCGGATGGATACTAAATAGCTTATTCAGACATTTCTAATAAAATAAATGGTCATATAGTTGCATATCATATCCGTTATCCTCGCAAAAAGAGCAGAGATGGGGAAATTATTGCAAGAAATTTTCTTACATTAAAATAATAAATATTCCGATTTATATTTTATAATCATGTATGCTATTTAGAGCTGACGGCTTCATAACAAGTTGTTTAACAGAATTGGCGAGGATCTATGATTATTGAAGGCTTAAAACTCACATTGCTTGGAATGTCGGTAGTATTTGCATTTCTGGGTCTGCTTGTGGTGATGGTCAATCTTTGTGCAAGACTCCTGAAACCTTTCACGGAAAAAGAGGCTGCTGCACATGAATACCAGACCAGGAGAAAATTCCGCGAATTGCCGCAGTCTGAAGATAAAAGAAGGATTATGGCGGTGATAAGCGCTTCTGTTTCGGCGCACAGAGCTGGAAGAAAATGAGGTTTATCGGTCAGGTAAATCTCGTTACCATATTTTAAAGGAGTAATTATGATAAAAAAAATCAGATTCATGGACACTTCATTGCGGGACGGATTTCAATCGGTTTTCGGCGCCCGCGTGCTGACGGATGATTTCCTCCCGGCGGTTGAAGCGGCTGTCCACGCCGGAATTGATTATCTTGAAGCCGGCGGAGGAGCAAGATTCCAGAGCCTTTTCATGTACTGCGGAGAATCCGCCTTTGATATGATGGACCGGTTCAGGAAAGCCGCGGGTCCCGGCGCTCAACTACAGACGCTTGCAAGAGGGATCAATGTGGTGGCGCTGTCGGCCCAGCCCAGAGATATGATAGATCTCCACGCTAAAATGTTTAAGAAACACGGCATAACCCATATCCGTAATTTCGACGCACTGAATGACGTCCGCAACCTCGTCTATTCCGGCCAGTGCATAAAAAATGCAGGCCTGAATCACCAGGTTGTAGTTACGATGATGGAGCTTCCGCCGGGATGTTCCGGCGCCCACGATCCCGCTTTCTATCTGAAGACATTAAAAGATATTCTTGATTCGGGAGTTCCTTATGATTCAGTCTGTTTCAAGGACGCTTCCGGGACTTCAAACCCGAACAAGGTGTACGAGACAATAAAGGCGGCACGAAAGCTGCTGGGGGATAATGTTCTTATCTGGATGCACAGCCATGAAACGGCGGGAATAGGAATTGTCCAGTACAAGGCGGCAATTGAAGGCGGATGCGACGGAGTCTGCCTTGCGCGCGCTCCTCTTTCAGGAGGTACATGCCAGCCCGATCTGTTGTCGATGTGGCATGCGCTGAAAGGTACACAATATACCCTTGACATAGATGTGAACAGGATACTCGAAGCGAACCGCGTACAGCAGGAGTGCCTCAAAGACTATTTTTTCCCTCCCGAAGCGCAGAAAATATCATCCGAGGTCATACTCTCACCGATGCCGGGAGGAGCGCTGACTGCAAACACCATGATGATGAGAGATACCGGCACACTCCATCTCTATTCAAAGGTGATTGAGGCCATGTCCGAATGCGTTGCCAAAGGCGGATTCGGCACATCCGTTACGCCGGTTTCCCAGTTTTACTTCCAGCAGGCATACGCAAATGTGACTCAGGGCCCGTGGAAGAAGATAACAGACGGATATGGTAAAATGGTTCTCGGATATTTCGGGAAAACGCCTGTAAAGCCTGATCCTGAGATAGTTAAGATAGCCGAGAAGCAGATGGGAATGCCTGTTTTTGCTGGAGATCCGCTGGACGTGCTTGAACCCGGCATTCCCAAGGCCGTAAAGATGCTTGAAAAAGAAGGATTGCCTGTAACGGATGAGAACATATTTATTCTCGGCGCCCTTGCGACTCCGGGAGGAAACAAAGGTCTCGATTTTCTGAAAGGCAACAAGCCTGTAAACTGCCGGAAAGTAACGGATAAAAAGGAAGTTGAGAAAAAAATCGGGCAGACGCCCCAGTCAGCGCCCAGATCCGCCGGGCTCTCCCAGTACAAGGTGACGGTTGACGGGACCACCTATCAGGTCATGGTGGAAGATGAAACCGGTGAAGTTGCAGCCGTCAGAACGATGAAAGAGAAAGAGACGCAGAGGAAGCCTCCGGTTGAGATCAGAACACAGCTCCCGGGCAATGTTTATGAAATTCTTTGCGCAGTCGGCGATAATGTTAAAAAAGGCGATACACTTGTAATTCTGGAAGCCATGAAGATGGAGACTCCCGTTATTGCTCCGGATGACGGAATCATCGAATCGCTTGAAGTGACAAAAGGCCAGACCGTGCAATCGGGCCATCTTATAGCGGTGCTTGCCTGACCGGTAACGATAAAGAGGTCGTGCCATGACAAAGATGACATTGATATTTTTAGGATTGATCGTACTCCTGCTCCATCTGATCTGTATCCCTGCAAATGCAGGAGAAGAAACGGCAGGCGCAGGAATTAAATCAATACCGCCCATGATGCGGATGGTCGGCGATTTTTTCAAATCCACCGGTGTGTCGGGTTTTATTTTTCCATCCAATAATCGATGGACGGATGGAATCGGAAGGCTGATCATGATCGGTATCGGGATTCTCCTGCTCTATCTTGCCGTATACAGGCAGTTTGAACCGCTTCTCCTGGTTCCGATAGGTTTCGGGGCTATACTGACCAATATCCCGCTGGCGGGTATGAGCGATCCGGGAGGAATACTCTATTACATTTATAATATCGGTATAAAATCAGGCGTTTTTCCGCTCATTATATTCATGGGAATAGGCGCTCTGACCGATTTTGGCCCGATGCTTGCCAACCCGAAAACGGCTCTTCTCGGCGCTGCCGCCCAGTTCGGAATTTTCACAACACTTATCGGTGCGCTACTCCTCTCGGAATATGTTCCCGGAATCAATTTCGATCTTTTTGATGCGGCTTCTATAGGTATCATCGGAGGGGCGGACGGGCCGACCGCTATCTTTCTTGCCAGCCGGCTTTCGCCGCATCTTCTCGGATCCATAGCAGTGGCGGCTTATTCATACATGGCGCTTGTGCCCATAATCCAGCCGCCCATCATGAGATTATGCACCACCCCGGACGAGAGGAAGATCCGGATGAAACAGATGCGATATGTAGGTAAACTGGAAAAAATCGTATTTCCGTTAACAGTTCTCGGTTTATGCATTTTTCTGCTTCCTTCCGCAGCGCCGCTTATAGGTTTTTTCATGTTCGGAAACCTTATGAGAGAATGCGGCGTTGTGGAAAGGCTGTCCAATACCGCCCAGAACGCGCTGCTCAATATTGTTACTGTTTTTCTGGGACTTGGGGTCGGAGCGCAAATGTCAACAGATAAATTTCTGAATGTGTCAACTCTGGGAATTCTCTTTCTGGGTGCAATAGCATTTGCAATCGGTACGGCATCAGGCGTTCTGATGGCAAAGTTCATGAATCTCTTCCCTGGTTCAAAGATCAACCCTCTGATAGGATCTGCAGGCGTTTCAGCTGTTCCGATGGCGGCAAGGGTGAGCCAGAAGATCGGGATGGATGCCGATCCGGAAAACTATCTTCTCATGCATGCCATGGGGCCGAATGTGGCCGGAGTCATAGGATCGGCAGTTGCGGCGGGAGTGTTGCTGACTTTAAAAGATATGGCCGGCTGACACCGGCGGCTTTTTTGATGAGTTGTTGACTTTAAGGATATGTGGGATTAAAGAAAAAAATCTATAGCGGTTGTCAGAATAATGTTCCGGTTTGGAGCTATCAATTTATTTGTTTCTGCGGATCGCATACGCACCCATATCCAAACGAAACGTATTTATCAATTACTATATAATATCCATAAGGAGAATATAATAATGTCGATTCGTGTACTCATGATACGCAGAGCGGCAAAAGTGTCCAGGGGCATGGATGTTGCAATTCTTCCGCAGCTTTCAGAGATGCTTACAGAGCTCCGGGCAATGGCATATTACCAGCCGGGTTATATTTCTGGCGAAACATTGCGAAACGTGGATGATCCGAATGAATACCTTGTGATAAGCACATGGAAGTCTCTTGATGCATGGCAGCGCTGGTTTGCCAATGAAAAACGGGCTGAACTCGAAGGGAAAGTGGATGCCTTGCTGGGTTCGCCGACGGTCTATAAAGTCTTCAGTTATGACTGACGGCTTTTTATAAGTCCAATTCTCATATTTTAATCTATAAAAATGAATAGCAGGTGACGGAATGTATATGCGGATCATGAAAACGGGAGCTATGTTTGTTGCCGTTTGTGTCATTTTTGCGGTATTTTCCGCTTCGTACCTTTTTGCCGGAGCCAACACAAGGATTGTTGTTCAGAAAATTGAGCTGAAAGAGCTCGACATGCTTATGAAGAGCAGGGAGAGCAGGTCCCTTGTTGTCGCCATGGCTTCATGGTGCGGACCATGCCGCGATGAGCTGCCTCTTCTTATCAAGATGAACAACAAATACCAGGATAAAGGTCTCAAGATAATCGGGATAAGTGTCGACACAGACGGACCTGAAGCCATGCAGAAGATAGCCGACAGAATGAAGGTCAATTTCCCGATATACTGGGCCGGAGATGAAGTCGCCGGCAAATACGGTATATACGCAATTCCGATGCTCTATCTCATCAAAAACGGTAAAGTAATTGATAAAGTACCCGGCCAGCAATCGGAAGCTTCGCTTGAGAAAAAAATCGGAGGATTGCTGAAATAATAGATAGTGAACAGTAATCAGTAAAAGTGAATGCTGAATAGAAAAAAGGTGCAGGAAAAGTATGAAAAGGATTATAATAGCATTGATTATTTTCTTACTGGCTGTAATACCGAACCTTTATGCCTCGCAATCGACCATCACGGAGGCTGAGGGTTATGCCTGTATGGGAGACGACAAGTCGAAAAAAGATACCGAGCAGGCAGCTCTTTCGGATGCAAAACGGAAAGCTGTCGATTACACGCTGACATATCTTGAAAGCAACACCGAGGTAAAAAACTTTGTGCTGGAAAGCGATATGGTAAAGGCATATTCCAACGCTTCTGTCAGGGTGATTCAAGAGATTGAAAAGGGGTGGTTCAGAGATCCTTCATCAGGCGAGTGCTTCAGGCTGAAAGTAAAGGCCGAGGTCACACCCGACGAGAAAAAAATCAAGAGCGCTGCAAAAGAAGCATCTTTTGATGACCCAACTTCTCTATTGAACGTCAGAGTATGGACGGATAAGAAAGAATATAAAAACTCCGAGAAGATAAAGGTCTATATCAGGGGAAACAAACCGTTTTACGCAAGAGTGGTATATAAAGATGCGGCCGGCAAGACTGTCCAGCTCTTCCCGAACCCATACAGCTCAGACAATTATTTCAAGGGAGGAACAGTGTATGAAATACCTTCAGGGGAAGACAGGTTTGACCTTGAGGTTTCTCCTCCTTTCGGAAGCGAAAGCATAACCGTCTACGCTGGATCGTCACAACTGGGAGATCTCGATCTTGAATCCGCAAGCGGAATTTATGATATAAAAACCAAGCCTGCGGATATCGGCGTAAAAACGCGGGGAGTAAAGATAAAGCAAAAGGAAGATGACGGCGGGAAGAAAATTCCCGTGGAGTTTTCAGAAACTTCAGTGTCCCTTGTGACAAAAAAATAGAAATAAAAGGGTTCCAGGATTCAAGGGTTCGAGGGTTCAAGTGAGCCGAGAATAGTCTGTTGTTTCTGATAACTGATAACCGGTTACCTGCCTCTGACCGTAGGTTTGCACTCGACTCCTTGGCCCCCCGACTCCTTGAACCCTGTAATTTCGTAAGATATTGCTCCAAATTTACACGATTCATTCAAACATTTCAGACATCTTATGCAGTCGATGTCATTCTGGCTCTCATAGAATTTCACTCCCATGGGGCAGTTCTGATGGCATGCTTTGCAGTGCGTGCATTTCTCCGGATCATGAGTCATTTTAAAAACGCTGTGTTTGTTGAAGAGCGAATATAAAGCTCCTAACGGACAGGCTGTTCTGCAAAACGGACGACTGCTGAAAATCATCCAGAAGAGAAACAATACCAGAATAAGGAGTTTGTTATAAAACAGTATGCCGATTAAAGCCTGAAGCTCAGGTTTCAAAAAAAGCATCGGAATGCCGGCTTCGATTGTTCCGGCCGGGCATATAAACTTGCAGAACCAGGTGATTCCATATCCATATTCGTCAGTGATAAGCAACGGGAGTAGAAAAACGAAAAGGATTAAAACAGGATACTTTGCGTATGACAAAACCCCCGGAATATTAAACTTACGGGACGGGATTTTGTGAATAAGCTCCTGGAAAAAACCGAAAGGGCAGAGCCATCCGCAGGGCATGCGTCCGGAGAAACTTCCGATCAGGCCGAGTGTCCCGATAACATAAAAACCGAAATGCTGATATCCGGCCTGCAATCCCGGACGTAGAACAGCCATGAAGTTTTGCAGAGCGCCGAGAGGACAGGCTCCTGTTGCGGCAGGGCATGAATAGCAATTCAGTCCCGGAGTGCAAAATGATTTTAAGGTTCCCTGGTAGATATTTCCTTTAAACGGAAACAGCAGGTATGAGTTGCTCAGAAGCGAGGCAATGGTTTGTATCCATCGTCTTAGCGGCATAATCATCCTATACCGATACAGCTCAAGCAGATTGTCACTGCTTTTTCAAGCATTGCAGGCACTTCTCCTGCGTTTATGCCTGCTACAATAAGGAGTGAAAAAAAGACAACCAGCAGGAAAGGGCTTATTCTTTTCTCATCTGTTTTCACGGCTACACCTGAAGTTCAAGCGGCACCCCGCTCTCAAAACCTTTCTCTTTTGCCATTATGTCAAGATGCAACGTGGCGATCTGCTCAAGCGGCAGGTAAACAAAACGGCTGATAATTCTCGTATCCACATTCTTTATATATTTGTTGCACCTGTCGCATACATCTATCCGGTATTCCTGTTCATCTTCAGAAAAGAGATAATGAAGTGAACCTGCTTCCCTGTTTTCGCAAAAGGGGCAGAAAAGTCTTGTTACAGTCCACTTATGCCAGCAGAAGCTGCATGTCAGAAATCTTTTTCCGTCGGATTCAAAAGTGGAGATGAGAGGTAAGTTTCCGCAGACAGGGCAGTAACCCTTCTCCCACGGATTATCCTTATCAAGATATTTTGAAGCGGATTCGGCGAATATGGATAACGACGGTTTTATGCTGTTATATGTTATAAATGCAAGCGTGTCTCTGTCGGTTTTTAGTTTTGACGCGATATTGCCGAAAGAAGCGTCATCATCGTGCAGCAGGGCGGCATAAAGTTCATTAAAATCAATTTTTTTGTTCTCATTTGCGGCAAATATTGTTTCTGCGGCAGATGACATGTGGTTTTCGGATTTGTTTATTATCTTACAGATTTTTTTGAAAAGTTTCCGGGATGAATTGACGTCGACAGAGAATTCGGAGAGATTGAACAGCGGAAATTTTTCTTTTGCCTTGATTGAAATGATATCCTCTGGAAGCTGAGCCGGTTTGATTTCTGTTTTTGCCGCAGACTTTTCCTGGGCTGTAAATATCTTTTCATAGAAATCGAGTATTTTTGAATATGCAGGCCTGAGTTTTTTTATGATACCGGCAGATTTTTTTATCATTTCCGGTGTCCCTGTCGCTGTTTCCGTCATCACATTTTCCTTAAAAAGTAAAATTATTTACCACGAAGGGCACGAAGAGAACGAAGAACGGCATAGAATATAACTTCGTGACCTTCGTGTTCTTCGTGGTTTTATATGATTATCACGCGCATATGATTTATTATGAAAATAAACCATTTTCATGCTTCGTTACGCCGTCACAGAGGCAAGGAGGCTTTTTACAAATCCATCACTGTTAGCTGAAACATAAAGGGGAGAAGGCAATAATAACTTCTCCCCTTTATTATGATGTTATATGTTGCTCTGCTTATACAAGTCCTGACGCAATATTTTTTACAGGACGGAACATTTTTGCAAGAGCCATCTGCCTTGTGATTCCGAAATCAAAAACCGATGCTACGGCAAACTTGTGGTAAAGTTCGGGATTATATGCAACAAGATAAATTACCCTTACATCATCCGGGTCGAGCAGCTTGGCTGAAGGGCATATCTTTTTAATTTCACCGAGACGCTTGTTAGCAAGCGCAAGCATTTCCTCGCGTTCCCCGAAGTTCATGGCGCCTGTAGGGCATGTTTTTACGCATGCCGGAAGCAATCCGTTCTGAACTCTGTCGAGGCACATATCGCATTTTGCAAGAGTTCCGTCTTTCCCTTTGCGGGGGATATTATACGGACAGGACTCTATTATCTCTTTTGCATTAAGGCCTTTGGTCTTTGCAGTATATATGACGGCTCCGGTCGCTTCATCTTTGTATATCGCGGATTTATCGCCTGCGGTGTCAAGGCAGGGTGGCTCAACACAGTGCCTGCATTGTTCCGGGAAAAAGAGCCATTTCAATTTGCCGTCAATCACCTCTTCCCGCATTCTGACAACCTTATAGGTGTTGAAAGAAACATCAGCGGGATTTTCATTAGTGCCCCGGTTGACGGTATTTTCAGCAGGGAGATTTTTCCATTGTTTGCAGGCTACCTGGCAACCCCGGCATGCAGTACAAACTGTAGTATCGACAAAAAACGACTTGCTCATTTAGATCACCCCCTTTTTATCTTCGATATGTTGACCATAAAGGCCTTGGTTTCAGGAATTCTGGTATTGGGATCGCCTGTTGACGGCGTGAGAAGATTCGGACTCTCCTCCTTGCCGCTTACGGGCCATCTCCAGCCGAAGTTATAAGGCATTCCTATCTCATGTACTATCGAATCGCCAATCTTAAACGGTTTGAACCGCTTGGTGACTACCGCGGTGCATTCAATGGATCCACGCACCGAAGCAACTTTTACGCGCTCACCGTTTTTAATGCTTTTCAGCTTGGCAAGCTCTTCGCTCATTTCAACAAAGACCTGCGGCTGAAGCTCAAGAAGCCATGCCTGGGGACGGGTCATAAGACCTGTCTGCCAATGCTCGGAAACGCGGTATGTTGTGCCGACATAAGGAAATCTCGGATCACATGATGCAACTTTGTCGGCATCAGTTCCGTAAACAGGAATAGTCGGGTTTGTGATCTGACCGCTCATAAAGTTCTTTTCTACCGGGCATTCCAGAGGTTCGTAATGCTCGGGGAAAGGACCGTCTACTAGCCCGGGGCCGAAGATCGCGCCAAGGCCATCTTTTTGCATTATAAATGGATATTTCCCGTCCGCCCTAGCCGTACCATCAGGGTTACTGAGCGGAGGTGCAGGCCCGTCGGGAATGTCGCCTTCCCATTTACCCGGGACATATTTGCCATCCTTCTGATCGAATGTATATTTGACTACCCATCTCTTTTCGTCATTAGGTTTGCCTGTCATATCAACTGACGCCCGGTTGTAAATAATTCTTCTGTTCACCGGCCATGCCCAGGCAAATTCGGGGTAAAGTCCGATGTTGCTGGCAACATCCTTCTGGCCACGCCTTGCGGACATGTTACCTTTGTTTGTATAACTGCCGCAGTATATCCAGTTTCCGGATGATGTTTTCCCGTCGCCCTGCAGGAAGACGAAACTGGGCACAAGGTCTCCCTTTTTAAACTGCTGGTTCATAACGGTGGCATCTTCAAGGAAGTAGCCGTTGATCTCTTTTGCGATCTTATGGGGATCATACTTGCCGTTTGTCATGTAATCCCATTTGAGTTTCAGAATCGCATCCGGGAACTTACCGCCCTCTTTTTTATACGCCTCTTTAAGCATGTTCCCGAGTTCCATGATGATGTCGCCGTCGGGTTTACTGTTTCCAAGAGGTTTCGGGCCTTCATAGCGCCACTGCATCCAGCGTCCGCTGTTTGATATGCTTCCTTCCTTTTCAACGGAAACCGCAGCAGGGAGCATGAAAACCTCAGTCTTTATTGAGGAAGGTTTCATTCCAGGGCCTTTCCAGAATGAGCCTGTTTCGTTGTCAAACAGGTTTACATTGACCATCCAGTCGAGCTTTGTCATCGCCTTTCTTGCTTTTCCGGCGTTGGTGCTGCTGCATGCCGGGTTCATGCCCCAGGCTAAAAAGCCCTTGATGCTTCCCTTGTACATCTCATCAAAGATATCAAGCCAGGTATATGACTTGCCGTCTTCAGCTTTCGGGAGCAGCTGGTATCCGAACTCGTTTTCCTTCGTGGCATTTTCGCCGAAAAAGGATTTGAACATGCTTACCGCATATTTCGGATAATTCTGCTTCCAGTTTACCGACATCGGATCTTTTGATTCAGGTTTTATGCTTGCAAGGAAAACGTCAAGCGATGCCTGAGATGCTTTTGGCATTGCGGTATATCCCGGCAGGATATGCCACAAAAGGGCCTGGTCAGTAGATCCCTGCACGTTTGATTCGCCGCGAAGAGCATTAACACCACCACCCGCAACACCCATATTCGCAAGAAGAAGCTGGATAATGGACATTGAGCGTATGTTCTGGACACCGACCGTATGCTGTGTCCATCCCATTGCATACATGATCGTGCCTGCCTTGCCTTTTGCCCCTGTCGCGGCATAGGTTTTGTAAACTTCCAGAAGATCTGCTTCCGAAGTCCCGGTTATCCTGGAAACAAGCGCAAGATTATACCTGCTGTAATGGTTTTTTAAGGCATTGAAAACAGAGCGGGGATCTTTTAGCGTAAGATCTCTTTTCGGAGCTCCTTTTTCATCATTATCGAATGTCCAGGTGCTTTTGTTATAGCTTTTTTTCTGGGAATCAAAGCCTGAAAATAAGCCATCCTTGAAAGAGAAATCCTTGTTGAGCAGGAAGGTTGCGTTCGTATAATTCACGACGTAATCTTCGTTATAAAGCTTATTTTCCAGTATATATTTTATCATACCGCCTAAAAATGCGATATCAGTGCCTGAACGTAAGGGAGCATAAATGTCGGCTTTTGAAGAAGTCCTTGTGAATCTGGGGTCAACGCTTATGACTTTTCCTCCGCTTTGCTGAGCCATCGTGACATACTTGAAGGAGATGGGATGGTTTTCAGCCGCATTGCTTCCCATTATAAGTATGCAGTCGCTGTTCTTTAAATCGATCCAGTGGTTTGTCATCGCACCGCGCCCGAACGACTCTGCCAGAGCCGCAACAGTTGCGCTGTGTCAGATACGCGCCTGGTGTTCGATATAGACAAGTCCGAGGGACCTCAACAATGCCTGGTAAATCCAGCATTCTTCATTGTCGAGCGCTGCGCTTCCGACCGAGGCTATAGCGGTCGTATGGTTTACTGTCTGGCCTTTCTCATTTTTCAGGGTGAAAGAGGCTTCCCTTGTTGCCTTGATCCTTTTCGTGATTTCAGCAAGAGCCCAATCCCAGGATACC
>Ga0209287_10000460_pt1 | contig 24508 bp, 18 predicted proteins | sample PPLLak3cmMay2015_2_FD_187255 | JGI IMG/M metagenome (GOLD analysis project Ga0209287, IMG submission 187255) | Freshwater sediment microbial communities from Prairie Pothole Lake near Jamestown, North Dakota, USA - PPLs Lake P8 Core (1) Depth... | ecosystem: Environmental > Aquatic > Freshwater... | reverse complement strand
TGCGGATGCTGCTGCGAAGCGCTTATCGCTGCAAGACGATTCGGGTTCCTGCATCCTGTGCATACCACCAATTTCATACCTGTTATTAATCCTGATAATTGCAACGGGTGCGGCAAATGCGTGTCTCTGTGTCCTGTTGAAGCCATGACCCTGGTCTCTACAAATGATCCGATCAGGCCATTGAGCAAAAAAGCAAAGCTCGCTCAGGAAATCTGCCTGGGTTGCGGTGTTTGTCTTTCAGGGTGCAATAAAGATGCAATTAAGCTTGAATCACGAAAAGAGCGGGTGATAACTCCTGTCAATTCTGTTCACAGGGTTGTTGTGATGGCAATTGAAAGAGACAAGCTTCATAACCTGATCTTTGACAACCGGGTTTTATTCAGTCACAGGGCTCTCGCTGCAGTGCTCGGTGTAATATTAAAACTGCCGCCTGCAAAACAGGTTGTCGCAAGCAGACAATTTAAATCAAGATATCTTGAAGCTTTGATAAAAAGAAACAAAATCGCCTGAAGAAAAATTATTTTATCATAGGTCCTTAACCACGGAGTCACACGGGTCTTCTTCTTACCTATTTCTCATATACAATTTCTTTCGACCCTGAGATCGTATTCCCTGTTGAAGTTATTTTTGAGGAATTCTTTCCTACAAAAACCGCATTCTTCTGATTCCCCTTGCCGGTTGAACGGATAATGTTACTGGTGATAGTAATGTCGTGCGTTTCACCGCCGATATGGAATCCGTCAGCATCACTATTCATGCCGTTGTTCTCAATAGTGTTGTTTGTGAATGTATTCCTGTGCCCTGCATTCTGTTCATTTTCATTCCGGAAGAGGACACCATGGAAGGCATTTTCATAAACATAATTATTCTCAAACACATTATCAGTATCCTTATGTCCTATAGAGAATCCGTTGTCCAGGTTAGCATATACTTTGTTGTTTCTGAATATCCCGTTCTGTACTCTCCAGCAGAGGAATATCCCATCTCCTTTGTTGTGATGGCTAATGCAGTTTTCAACTATTGAGTGGTCCGATCCTGTCCCTGGGTGAAATCCGAGCCCGTCTCCGTTAGCAGCTTCACATCCTCTCAGGGTTATATTTTCGGTAATCTGCCAGCTGAATGTATCGCCGTTAAACTCATTCACTTTAACATTTTCAACCTGGCAATTCTTTGATTTATGAATATATATCCCTCCTCCCCGGCAGCCGTTTATATAATGGTTTGTACTCTTATTGCCCTCCACGGTGAAATCAGCAATCCTTACATTTTCTGATTCAACTGCTTCCACAATTGAAAAGCTGTTTGTGATAGTGCCATTAAGCGAAGCGAGATAATCATTGACTGTCCTGTTATCGAAATAGATTGTATTCCCCTCAATATCAGTTATTACTGCTGTTGTCACATCCCACCCTGAATCATGCTTGTCATCGTACAACTGGATGCCCATGCCGATCTTAAATCCGCCTGCATCTTTCACAACGGCTTTCAGCATGCCCCAGTCGGCATCAATTATGAAGCTGGTTTTGAATCCGTCACATTTATGAAGGACGGTGTTCTGCCCTGATCCGATCAGTGAGATATCTGATGAAAGTCTTACCGGGCCAATTATCTCATAGGTTCCCGGATTGAGCTTAACTGTTCCGCCACCCCTGGTTTTCAGTGCATTAACCGCCATGTTTATTGCATCCGAAGTAAATCCCGGAATATCAGCACCATGTCCCCCGACAGTAATGATTTGTTCTGCATGCCTTATATCAACAAGACCGATATTCTGGCTGTAACCGGCAGAAACAAGAAATGTAAGTACAAATATTAATGCAAATAATCTCTTCATATTATTCTGTATTAATGATGATACACTAAATACTCATAATTCATAAAGTTAGGAAACATTCAGGATTTATCTATATTTATATTAAACCACGGTGTTACACGGAGTTATTCGGAGTTTCACGGAATTAAAACCGTGTAACTCGTGGATCTTCCTCTGTGCAACTTCGTGGTAAAAATTGTTTTTCCGTAGTCCTTTCTCGTTATTTATTCCTAATTTAAGCATCCAATAAACACTTTCACAAATGAAAAATAATCATAAAATTCTGATCCTCATCCTGCTGCTGAGCACATCATTGCTTACAGCCCAGAAATCAAAGAGCTTTGAAGTCAAATCACCTGACGGAAACATTATACTGAAAGTAGAATCAGGTGCGAAGCTTCAATGGTCAGTTATGCACAAGGGAGAGCAGATAATTGTACCTTCCGCGATTTCGATGCAACTAAATGACGGGGCAATCCTTGGAGATAATGCAGTATTTAAATCTCCGAAAACTGAGGTTATAAATACCATCTTCAACGCTATAAACTATAAAAAAACCACAGTAACCGATCATTGTAACCAGCTTACGCTCAATTGTAAGGGAGACTATGGGGTAGTCTTCAGAGTATATGATGACGCAGTTGCCTACAGGTTCTTCACGAATAAAAGAGGGGAGCTGATAATCAGAAATGAAGAGGCATATTTCAATTTTACTGCAGACCACAAGGCATTCATTCCTTATATGTGGGATTACCGCGACGGAGCTATTTTCAACTGTTCATTTGAGTCGCTCTATACAGAGCAAAAGATCTCTGAATTCAGGAAAGATTCGCTTGCATTCCTTCCCCTCCTGGTTGATGCAGACAAAGGCAAAAAGGTTGTAATACTTGAAGCAGACCTTGAAGACTATCCCGGCATGTTCCTTGATAAAAACCAGGCAGGTAAAGGATTCAAAGGAGTATTTGCGCCCTATCCGCTGGAAAACAAAATCTTTGAGAGAAACATAATTCCGGTTAAAAGAGCTGACTACATTGCAAAGGTAAACGGGACCCGAAATTTCCCGTGGCGGGCTGTAGTATTCAGCGAACAGGATAGGGATCTGCTTAATGTTGATATAGTTCAGAAGCTGGCATCACCACCCAGGATCACAGATATCTCATGGATTGAACCCGGACAGGTTGCCTGGGACTGGTGGAACGACTGGAATATTTCGCATGTTGATTTCAGGGCAGGGATAAATACAGAAACATATAAATACAATATCGATTTCGCAGCAGCAAATAAAATTAAATACATCCTCCTTGATGAAGGCTGGTTTGCACCCGATGATCTGTCAACGACCAGACCGGCAATAAACATGAAAGAGATTGTTGATTACGGGAAGCAGAAGAATGTGGGTGTTTTCCTGTGGGCTTCATGGAGAAAGGTGCTTGACCAGATGGATGTGATTTTCCCGATGTATGAGAAAATGGGAATCAAAGGCTTTAAGATTGATTTTATTGACCGGGACGACCAGGTTGCTGTGGCATCAACATATGAAATTGCAAAAAAAGCTGCGGAGCATAATCTCATGGTTGATTATCATGGAATGTACAAACCCACCGGACTGCAGCGCACCTATCCTAATGTTGTTGGATATGAGGGTGTCAAAGGCATGGAAAACGTAAAATGGGCAAACGAGGATGTACCGCGTTATGATGTTACGATACCATATATCCGTATGATGGCCGGTCTCATGGACTATACCCCCGGAGCGATGCGAAATGCAACACGACGGAATTTCAGGCCTGTAAACTCGATGCCCATGAGCCACGGAACACGCTGCCACCAGCTTGCAATGTATGTGATATTTGAAGTGCCCTTCCAGATGCTTTCCGACAATGCAACCATCTATATGAAGGAGCAGGAGAGCACCGATTTCATAACCAGTATACCGACACTGTTTGATGAAACCGTGCCCCTCGAAGGAAAGGTAGGAGAATATGTTGCCTTAGCCCGCAGAAAAGGTGACACATGGTATGTGGGAGCTATGACAAACTGGACTCCGCGTGAACTGACACTTGACTTATCCTGCCTTGGAGCAGGTGAATGGCAGGCGACTCTGTTCAGGGACGGTATCAACGCCGACCGTGATGCCACAGATTATAAGAAAGAAGTTATAACTGTCACATCCGGTGACAAATTGAAAATAGATCTCGCTCCCGGTGGAGGCTGGGCTGCAAGGATAGAGAAACGATAATTACCTGCGTTTCTGATTTACGTAAGAGGCGATGTTATGAACATTGTCGATCCAGATCCCGTTCACGGGATCGGAAGCAAACTTGCATAAAGCTTCAATAGTTTCCAGCCGGGAAGTCTGATTACCTTCAACATTCATTTCATGTCCGGCAAGGATCAGCCAGTATCCTCCTGCCTTTGCTGTTTCTATCAGTTTCACAACCTGATCAAAAGACTTTCCGTCAAGTTCAGTTGCATTCAGCTGAGACAGATCGCAATAGACAGGATCGTTGGGTGCTTCATTTAGCCAGCCTCTTCCGGTTTCAAACAATAGTGCGATCAGGGGTATATAGCTCTGTACATTTATTCCCCTGCCGATAAAAGTTTGCCCGCAGGGGTAAGCAAATGATACAGCATCAACACCAAGGGTTTCTTTTATCAGCCTGTTTGCCGAATCAAGTTCAGTTTTCATCCTGTCCAGGGTATAATCCTCAAGCGCTTTGCTCCTTGACCATGTAAAATTTCCTGAGCATGGATGCAGGACAGAATGATTCCCGATCTCGTGACCGTTTTTGACTGCTTTTTTCCAGGCATCAAGCCGATTCATCATATTTCCCGGCGATATATAAAATGTGGCTTTAACACCGTATTTGTCGAGGAGCGGGATACCCATATCAGGTTGTGTGAGTCGGGCATCATCGAATGTCAGGCTGAGAGCTATCTGTTTTCTTTCAGGCCAGGCAAAGCCCTGTGATGGAGCTGTTGATTTACCACCATCATATGCCTGACTGAAAGCAGAAGAGGTTATCAGGCTAATAACTACTGAAAAGGTCTGAGAAGCCAGGTATTTGTGTTTTTTAGTCATTACCCATCCCAAAATTAAAATATGATTCAGAAATGAAAAGGTCAGGTTTGGGCCCAACCTTTTCATTTTCTAAAAATATTTGCCTGCCAGCTGTTATTTAAGCTGCAGGATTATCCCTTTGTTTCCTGTTTCATCAGAACCGGCTGCATACCAGGAGCTTTTGCCATCGTAACAGACATCTCTCAGAAACCAATTTTCGCTGACCTGTGGTTCGGACTTTTTATCGAGTGTTTCCCATTCCCCTTTTTTATAACGGAGTATAACCCCTGCATTCTTTGTCCAGTTTGAACCTACGGCAAATCCAAAATCAGGTCCTGAGAAATCAACTCCGTGGAGTATCCATTCCCTTGCCACATCGGGAAGTTTTATTTCTTCCCATTTTTTACCGTCAAAATGCATCATTTTGCCTGTCCTTGGGACATTATTGAATTCAGGCATATACCCTGCCGCAAAAATATCATCAGCGGCGATTTTACCAAGCTTCATGCAGACAACATTACCGCAAAGAAGAGGAAGCTTCTCCTTGGCCCAGTCGGTTTTGCTTCGTGCTACATATGAACCATAGGCTTTATTGACCTGCATAATCCCCGACAGGTCGCCTTCACGAAAACCTCCTGCAAGCACATCAGCGGGCCCGATATCTGTAACTGCCATGATTGTCTGAGTACTGAATTCGGGGGATTTCACCAGCTCCCAGGTGCCATTCAGAAAGCGAAACAGGACAGGTCCGTCTTTTCCGTATGATCCGCCATAAACCCAACCGTCGTTTTCATTAACGAAATAAGCATCATAAAGGATCCATTGCCCGAAGGCGGGAGACGGCAGGCTTATTTTTTCCCATGCACCGTTCTTATAATGCATTACAATACCTGCATTTGCTTTCTTATCAATGCCGGTTGCATATCCTTCCTTGTCATTAAGGAAGAAGATACCATTAAGCTGCCAGTTATCCGAAACTTCAGGATAAACCGCTTTTGTCCATTTACCCTCCCTGAATTCGAGAATGATCCCTTTGACAACGGCTTTAAGGAAATCAACATCGGTGTAATCAAATCCAACTGCAAATCCGGTTTCGGGAGTTGGAAAGTCAATACCGGTTATGGTCCATTTGGATGAAAGATCCGGCAACTCCATCGGAGTCCAGTACTGGGCATTAATCAGCCCTGTAAAAAAAACAAGAACCAGAATAACTAATAACTTTTTCATTACTACCTCCTTTTAAGATTTATTGTATGCTTTAAAAACGGGGAATACATATTTATGCGATGATTGATTTACTGAATAGCTGTTTCTTTTTGCCGTCATAGGATGAAAATCCCGTATTCGTATCCGGAGGCTAAACTCGCCATGTTGATACTCCTTCTTTAGGTCTTGCAGTCAAATATTTCTTTTCTTTTTGTTTCTTATTTCTTTTGTCTTTTATCTTTTGTCTTTTATCTTTTCTGCTCTTCCCTCTTCTTCTTTTCTTTCTTAAACCGTTGCCAGTCCTGAACCGGCGCAGAGGATTATCTGAATATAATTTTAAAGTTCCTCAATTTCCAGGTTCCGCCATCTCACCTTTATCCCGCCTCCATCGTGGATCTGAAGAGCTATCGAACCGTTTGCTTTTCCGATCTTCTCATCGGTGAAATCAACCATCGGTTCACCGTTGAGCCAGGTCTGCACCCTGTCTCCGGCCACCCGTATCCTGAGCTTGTTCCACTCCCCCGGCTTAAGGATATTCTCCCTTTCAGGCTCGATCTGTTTGAGCCATCCCCGGCCATAGGATTCATAAATACCGCCGGTATCATGATCCGGAGGCGCCACTTCACATTGCCACCCTGTTATCTTTGTACCTTCAATTGTCGATCTGAAGAATACACCGCTGTTGCCGTTGGCTTCCTGTTTGAATTCAAGAGAAAGGTCAAAATTCTTATAGAATTTCTCCGTGGCCAGGTAGCCATACTTCTTATCCGGACCGCTTTCGCAAATAAGAAGTCCCTCCTCAACATACCATTTTTCAGTTCCGTAGATCTTCCATCCCGTAAGGTCATTACCGTTAAAGAGGACTTCTTTTTCCTGAGATGTACAGAAGCTTCCGAGGATCAATATTCCAAGAATAGTCAGTAAAACAGATTTCATAGAATAATATATTAATTAATACAAATATTCGTTTTTTAAACTTTTATGTTCTTCAGTTTCTCATCCCACCAGACGCTTTTGCCCCTGAATCGGGTCAACCAGAATTTAACCTATACCGTCCAGATTCACCGGAACCGAGTCGGCTGTTCTGTTTTTACCATCGACTATTTTTACAATATAGGAATGTTCGGTTTTGTCATCCAGAGTTTCTGAGAATGTAAAAGGATCCATTGTGATCTGAGGTGTGGAAGGTATCTCTTTAATCTTATTACCGTCCCTCCAGATCTCATATGATTTCATCGGTGCATCAGCGGCATATGCAGTGTTCCAGCTTAATGTCGCCGTACGGACATTATTCTCTGTTCCCTGGGCAACTGCAACATTATCAGGCGCTGAAAGCGGCCGGACAGGGAGCTGGAAATAATTTGTTTTTCCTTCTTTCACCTTACCTGCCATTTCTTCGATCTTCGCTCTTTCTTCCTCTGACAGACCACCGGAAATGATCTGTGCATCTTTTATGTTATTGCTCAGCTGGCACTCTTCGAATTTATCGCTGATATGTCCAATTCCTATTATTGCCAGATGTACTCCCGGCGTAGTAAGTGAGTATTGAATAAGCGGACGGCTCGGGAGCGAGGGGCTGCCCATTGTTGTTACAACATGCTGCGGAGTGTTTGACCATTCAGCCGGCTTGGTGTACATTGCACCGTCGGCAAAGACCTTCATTGCGATCACGCCCATGTTTTTAGCTGCTGCGAGCAGAATTACGTTATACTGCATGTTGAACATCAGCTTATCGTTGGCGTTTATTGCCACCAGCATGGCATCGAGCAGGTTGGTGCGGTCGCGGCGGATCATGTACATATTTACCGAAGGATCGAAATGTCCGGAAAAGCCAATATGACGGATCAGTTTTTCATTCCCCGGGTTGAGTCCGGTCATGTTTGTTCCGTCGCGATAGTCTCGCAGCGCGGCCAGCGCTCCTATTCTTTCAGCATTGGGATCAGGATTATCGAGTCCTTCAAAAATTGCATCCACCTCTTCCCTCGTATTCAGGTTATGGAAGAGTACCATATCAAGATATGCTCCTACAGGATAATTGCCCTGTCCGTCGCCGAACATCTGTGAAAGGGAACGGCGGAGGTCATCAACAGTGTGAGTTCCCGGAGTGCCGTTGGTCCAGTTATTTACACCAGGTACTTTCACTTCGCCTTTTGCATACCGGAGGTGCGTTTTGGTCGTGAGGAAGATTGATTTTCTCAGATTTTCATCATAACCAGGCTCACCCGGAATGAGTTTCTTAACCTTGAAAGCCTTGCCAAAATTGGTCTGGCTCGGTCCGTAAAGGTTTGATGTATCAAAATAGTTGATCCCCATATCGAATGCCTTGAGGATGATCTTCACAGGATCAACACCTTCGGGGGTCCATTGAAGGGAAGCCTGTCCTCCGAGGCCGATAGTTGTCACTTCGAATCCCAGTTTTCCGAAGGTACGCTTCATAAGCCGGGGTTTACCGGTGCATCCTGTTAAAAGTGCCGGAGTGATTACAACGCCTGCTGCGGTCACCAGGGAAGTTTTTACGAACTTCCTGCGCTTCATACGGTTGGTTGCTGACATATCTGTAGATTTTTGTAATTATTAATACATCTGTCAATTAACAAAATCCCCGGGATCTCAGGGTCGTGCAGTCAAATACTTCTTGTTCCTTGTTCCTCGTTCCTTGTATCTTTTGTCTTTTATCTTTTATCTTTTGTCTTCTCCCCTTCTTTCTTCCGGCGGTATCTGATGAAGACTTGTCTGCCGTAGCTTCAGCGAAGGCAGATGTCGTATTCGTATCCTGGAATAAGAGCGGCCATACTAAATTCTCATACTGATAAAGTTAGGCTAAAATTAAATATCAGTCAAAAATTAATGGGTAATTGATGATTTAGTAATTTCTGTTTTTACCACGAAGTAACACTGGTCTTCACTTCGTTCAGACTATTACGGAGCTACACGGTTTATAAGTTCTGTGAGACTCATTTTTACTCCGTGTAACTCTTTGGTTAATAGTTATATATATATATATTTAATTAAGACCTGTTTTCCTGTTATCTTTACCGGATTCAATTCAAAACTAAATGCTGAAAGTACTTGAGCATCCGCTGATAACCCACAAGCTCACACAGCTTCGCCGGAAAGAGACTGACACGAAAGATTTCAGGTACAACCTGAGCGAAATCGCAGCCCTCATGGCTTACGAGATCACCCGCGACCTTCCGATGAAAGATATCGAAGTTATAACTCCCATGGGCAAATGCAGGACAAAGGAGCTCACAGGAACTGTTGTTCTCATTCCAATCCTCAGAGCCGGACTGGGAATGGTAGATGGTATAACAAACCTTATCCCTGATGCCAAAGTAGGACACATCGGTATGTACCGTGATCATGAGACACTTAAACCTTTGACCTATTATTCAAAGCTTCCTGATAACCTTGAGGATGCTGTTGTTATGGTGCTTGATCCGATGCTGGCAACAGGTGGAAGCGCAACAGCTGCAATACAGGCACTCAAAGAGAGCGGGGCAAAAAAGATAAAGCTTGTCTGCATTATCGGAGCACCTGAAGGCGTCAAAAGAATTGAAACTGATCATCCGGATGTCCAGATCTATCTTGCCGGCCTGGATGAACGGTTGAATGAGGTCGGATATATTGTTCCCGGCCTCGGTGATGCCGGGGATAGACTTTTCGGAACAAAATAGACATAATAGTGCTCTGTGTCACTCTGTGCATACCTCGATGGACCTCTGTGTAACAAAATAACTTTCAAGAACTTACACAGAGAGACACAGAGAAGACACAGAGAGACACAGAGAATTATACCAACTGACCCTTAACTATTTTTAATTTCGGCTGTTTTTCAGTAGATGCCAGAAAATAATGTCATAGAAGTCCGGGATGTCTGGAAATCATTCAAGACGGTACAGGCAGTTAAGGGAATCAGTCTGAAAATTGCGAAAGGCCAATTTGTCGCTCTTCTCGGTCCAAATGGAGCAGGCAAGACCACACTCGTTGAGATGATCGAAGGAATTCAGAAGCCTGACAGGGGTGAGATCACAATAATGGGAAAGCACTGGAGAGGAAATGAGGATGAGCTTCGTCATGTGATCGGACTCGCTCTTCAGGAAACCAGGCTGATCGACAAACTCAGGGTAACTGAAACGCTTCAGCTTTTTGCCAGCTTCTTTAACCTCGACAGAAAAAGAGTTGACGAAATCATTCAGCTGGTCGGGCTTGAGGACAAGAGAAGATCTTATGTTGTCAACCTCTCCGGGGGACAGCGCCAGAGACTTGCAGTCGGCATTGCCCTTATCAATAATCCTGCAATACTACTCCTCGATGAGCCCACTACCGGACTTGATCCCAATGCACGCAGGGAAATGTGGGAGATCCTCAGAAAGCTGAAACAGATATCGGAGACCTCAATGATCCTGACTACTCATTATATGGAGGAGGCGGAGAAACTTTGCGACTACATAATAATTCTCGACAACGGCTTAATACTCCGCGAAGGAACCATTGATCAGCTGCTGACGGGAAGCAGGTCACTTGATGACCTTTTCGTTTCACTTACCGGAAGGAGGATCTATGAGTAAGATTCTCAGGATGAACCAGCTATGGCATCTTACCCTGGCATATTTCCGGGAACTGATCCGCGAACCGGGTGTGCTGATGTGGGGTGTCGTCTTCCCCATCCTTATGTCGCTGGGACTCGGACTGGCTTTTACCAAGAAGGCTGACGTTCTTCGTAAAGTGGCTGTAATAAAACAGGTTACTGCATCGCTTTCAGACAGTTCGGAGATATTCAGCTTCCTGAATAATAAGTGTAAAACTTACACTTATTCTGAGGAGCCTGGCGATGATTACAAATGGAGTTTTGAAATTAAAGATGACAAGCTGGGAAATACTGAATTCCTTTTTTATGAGCTTGCGTGGGATGAATCAATCGTTTTGCTTAAGAGAGGCACCGTAGCCCTGATCCTGTACGAAAATAACGGCAACACCGAATATCATTTCGATCCTGTAAACTCTGATGCGGAGCTGACTTATCTGAAACTCAGTCCCTATATAGGTTCCGGAAGAGTAATGGCTTCGGAGAGTTCCGGCGAAATAAGGCCTCTCACTGTTGCGGGAACGAGGTATATTGATTTCCTGATCCCGGGGATCATTACCCTGGGGGTGATGATGTCGTCAATGTGGGGAATAAGCTACGGTATAATTGAGAAGCGATCGAAAAAACTTCTGCGCCGCCTGGTTGCCACTCCGATGAAGAAGTCGCATTTTCTCATTTCGCTGATAACTGTCAGGGTGGTAATGAATTTCATTGAAGCTGCAATAATTGTACTTTTCGCGGTTCTGGTTTTTAAGATGACGATCCAGGGCAGCATAGCGGCAATGATAATCCTGTTTCTGGCAGGTAACTTTGCCTTCTCAGGGATCGCGGTCCTGGTTTCATCACATACCTCAAATACAGAAGTCGGAAATGGTCTTATAAATTTCATTGTGACACCTATGATGGTGCTCTCTGGCATTTTCTTCAGCTATGCCAGCTTCCCGGGATGGAGCATAGCGGTAATCCAATTATTACCACTTACTATACTCACTGATGCCATGAGAAGCATCTTCAACGAAGGGGCAGGGTTTGCACAGATTGCATTACCAGTTATTGTCCTTACAACCACAGGAGTGGTTTTATTTGGCGCGGGTCTGAAGATATTCAAGTGGCATTAAGCAACACGTACCCACCCCCTCCTTACGAAGTAGAGGGCTGAGCGTTAAGAAATAGCCCGGTGGGCTATTTTAGCGAAGAGCCGGACTGCAGCGCAGGGGGCGGGGGGTGGGTACATGTGATCAGCAGAGAAGGGGGCTGGGGGGATGAGTACGTGGAGCCTCTCAATAAAAATGATAAATCTGTGCAACAATATTGTTTTCTTTCTGTCTTTAGTCTGGAAACAGATTAGAAAACAAATAAGAAAGAACATGAAAAACCTGAAGTACTTTACAGCTGCAATTCTATTGTTTGCCATCAGTGCCTGCGCCAACGGACAGTGGCGCAAAACAGTTTACGGTGATGGCAATGTAGTAAAGAAAGATAGAGAAGCCGGATCATTCTCTGGAGTCAGGGTCAGCACTGGCATCGACGTATTCCTTTCACAGGGGAGCAATAAAAGCATCTCAGTAGAGGCTGACGAAAACCTCCATGAATACATAATGACAAAAGTTGAAGGGGATATCCTTCATGTTTACACAGAGGCAAATATCCGGGAAGCCAAGATGAAAAGAGTGTATGTGACCATGAATAAGATCACTTCCCTGAGCACAACCAGTGCCGGGGATCTGATTGGTGAAACACCCGTCAGGACAGATAATCTGGAGCTTAATGTCAGCAGCGCCGGGGATATCAAACTGGAAGTATATGCAGAGACAATTGAAATTGACATAAGCAGCTCGGGTGACATGACTCTTTCGGGAGAGGCGGATATGCTTGAAGGAGATCTCAGCAGTGCTGGCGATCTCAATGCATATAACCTTAAAGTCAGGGAAGCTGATTTAGATGTATCAAGCGCAGGCAATGCAGATGTTTATGTAACTGAAAGACTCAGGGCAAGGGCTTCAAGCGCAGGCGACATTAATTATAAAGGTAGTCCCAAATACCTGGATGCCCACTCTTCAAGCGCAGGAGGCATCCATAGCAGGTAATCTTCATTAATCATATATTTCCCACCTTATTACAAACCGCCAGGGTCTTCCCTGACGGTTTTTTTGTTATTTTTGTAGAGACCTGATAATTCGAAATACCAGATAAAATGAAAGAGAATATAAGTGTAAATCTTAAGAACACCGGTGGCTTTGTGTCTTATGAAGAGGTCCTCGCTCTTGCCCAGCAGTCAGTCAGGCACCTTGATGCCATCAATGCCGGAACCGGAGCCGGAAGCGATTTCCTGGGATGGCTCTCGCTTCCCGATGACATCCTGCCTCAGCTTGACAGGATCGAAAAAACGGCTAAGCACCTCCGATCGGTTTCAGATGCTACAGTCGTGATTGGCATCGGAGGATCATACCTCGGAGCACGGGCCGTCATTGAAGCTCTCTCCCACACCTTCTCCTCACTCCGGAAGGACAAACATCATGAAATAATCTACGCAGGCCAGAATATCTGCGAGGACTATATGTCGGATCTGCTTGAAGTGCTTGATAACAGGAACTATTCCATCATAGTCATATCTAAATCAGGGACCACAACAGAACCCGCTATCGCTTTCAGGATCCTAAAAGATCATCTCGAGAGAAAAGTCGGAAAAGCAGTTGCAGCCGACAGGATAATCGCGATCACCGATAAATCAAAAGGCGCTCTGAGATCACTTGCCGAATTGAACGGTTATGAGACATTCGTTATTCCCGACAACATCGGTGGACGCTTTTCGGTGCTTACTCCCGTCGGACTTCTTCCGATAGCTGTCAGCGGCAAGGATATCAGGACTCTGGTTAAAGGAGCAAAGGCTATGGAAGAAGCATCAAGGCACAATAAAAATGCAGCGGCAAATCCTGTTCTGATGTACGCGGCCGCCCGCAACCTGATTCTTCAGGGAGGCAGACCGCTTGAGATCCTTGTCAGATTTACCCCACGACTTCATTACCTGGCTCAGTGGTGGAAGCAACTTTACGGTGAAAGCGAGGGAAAAGAGGGAAAAGGGATTTTCCCGGCTTCTGTAGATTTCACTACTGACCTCCACTCTCTCGGACAATATATCCAGGAAGGACAAAGGATCCTTTTCGAAACAATGATATCAGTAAAGAATCCCGGGAAGAAACTGACAATACCGTCTGAGAAAGAAGATGCCGACCAGCTTAATTACCTTGCAGGCAAAAGGCTTTCAGAGGTTAATCATAATGCTGAACTCGGAGCAGTTCTGGCACATAACGACGGTAACGTCCCGGTAATAACAATCAACGTTCCTGAACTTGATGAGTTTTACGTTGGACAGCTGATTTATTTCTTTGAACTCGCATGCGCGGTAAGCGGCTATATACTTGATGTCAATCCTTTCGATCAGCCGGGAGTTGAGGCTTACAAAAAGAATATGTTTGCACTTCTCAACAAGCCTGGATTCGAGGAAGCCGGGAAGAAACTGAAAGAACGATTAAAATAACTTTACGGACCTTAGTGCTCTTAATGCGTACTTTGTGCTCTTTGTGGTAAAAGAAATCTAACCACAAAGGACACAAAGGAAATCACAAAGAACACAAAGGCATTAATTCCTTCACTATTGTTACGATTTCGATACCAACTATGAAGATACAACTCAGGAAAGATTCAAAATGGGCGCTGGTGATGCCTACAAGCATGGGAGTGCGGATCACTCCGGCAAACGGCCAGCCTGTGCACTGCAGTGATACATTTAACATGCAGGTGACAAGCGCGGAGACTAATGTAGCCAGTGTTGCTTCATTTCTCGGGATGCCGGTAAAGGTTCTCACAACTTTTGTAAAGGAGAGCCCGATAGCCAGAATGATAAAAGATAACCTGGCCGGACGCCATATTGCTTATGAAGGGAAAGATGTTGAACAGGGAGGCCCCTGGGGATACCGGCACCAGTTCAACATAGCGGATTCAGGTTACGGATCACGTGGTCCAAGGGTGCAGAATGACCGCGCCGGCGAAGTCGGAAGGACACTGAATGTTAAGGATTTTGACCTTGAGCGCATATTCGGGGAAGAGGGCGTACAGGTTCTCCATCTCTCAGGATTGATCGGAGCGCTCTCACCTGACACAAGCAATTTCTGCCTTGAGCTTGCACGATCAGCAAAGAAACATGGCACACGGATATCATTTGACCTGAACTACCGTGCCACATTCTGGAAGAACCGTGAAAAGGAGCTTGCAGCGATCTTCAGGGAGATCGCCGGTATAGCTGATATCCTTGTGGGTAATGAGGAAGATTTCCAGCTGTGCCTTGGTATCAAAGGTCCTGAAGAAGGGGGCAAAGATCTTGGTTCAAAGACAGACAGCTTCAAAGAGATGATAGGCAGGGTGAAAAAAGAGTTTCCGGGGGCGTCAGTATTTGCCACAACTCTCCGTCAGGTGATAAGCACCAATGAGCATCTCTGGGGAGCTATAATGCTTGAAGGAGACAGCTGGCATGTTGTTGAGCCGCGTGAGATCCATGTGCTCGACCGGATAGGCGGCGGCGATGGATTCGTGGGAGGCTTGCTTTACGCTATCCTGAAGGGATGGGAACCTGAAAAATGGATCCAGTTCGGATGGGCAACAGGAGCTCTTGCAACAACAGTCGTTACCGACTACTGCCAACCTGCCGATGAAGAACAGGTCTGGAGCATCTGGAAAGGTAATGCCCGTGTCCGGAGATAGTATAATTAACATATAAAACACAATGAAGAAGATTGCATTTTATTGCCTGTCTTTGACAATCATGGCCGGTTTAATGATGACCGGCTGCAAAAAATGGAGTGAAACCGGCACCGGTTCACTCAGGATTGTCACCAATATGGATGGACAGACTCTGGGTTATGACACCACATCTGGTGTTAAATTATTAACAGTAAAAGGACTGGCATATAAGGACCTGAGCAGGAACGGGGAGCTTGACATCTATGAAGACTGGCGCCTGAGCACTGATGAGAGGGCTAAAGACCTTGCATCCAAACTCAGTATCGAACAGATCGCCGGACTGATGCTTTACAGTGCCCATCAGTCAATTCCTTCAGGACCCGGCCGCGGACCGGGCGGCGGAGCAACCTACAACGGGAAACCATTCAGAGAGAGCGGTGCAAAAGCATCTGATCTCTCCGATCAGCAGGTCAAATTCCTCAGGGATGATAATCTTCGTCATGTGCTGGTTACTTCTGTCGAAAGCCCAGGGATTGCTGCCACCTGGAATAACAATGTACAGGCGCTTTGTGAAGGCATCGGCTTCGGAATACCGGCCAACAACAGCTCTGATCCCAGGCATCGCGCAATTACGACAGCGGAATACAACGTCGGTTCTGCCGGACAGATATCAATGTGGCCGGGATCGCTCGGAATGGCTGCAACATTTGATCCGGCTGTTGTAAAGCAATTCGGTCAGATAGCATCGAAGGAATACAGGGCTCTTGGTATTTCAACAGCTCTCTCGCCTCAAATTGACCTGGCTACTGAACCCCGGTGGAGCCGCTTCAGCGGGACTTTCGGTGAAAATCCTCAGCTTGCGGCTGACATGGCACGAGCTTATGTTGACGGGTTTCAGACATCAACGGGAGATAAGGAGATTTCAGGAGGATGGGGCTACACAAGCGTGAACGCAATGGTCAAGCACTGGCCGGGAGGAGGTCCCGAAGAGGGAGGACGCGATGCTCACTTCTCATATGGTAAATTTGCAGTATATCCCGGCAATAACCTGGCCGACCACCTGATCCCTTTCACTGAAGGAGGATTTAAGCTGGAAGGAACGACAAAAATGGCCTCTGCTGTAATGCCGTATTATACAATATCATACGGAATAGATAATGTCAATAACGAAAATGTAGGCAATGCCTATAACAAGTATCTAATAACCGATCTGCTGAGAGGAAAATATAATTACGACGGCGTAGTCTGCACCGACTGGGGCGTTACGAGCAATTATACAGCTGTTGACGGATTTGGAACAACACCCTGGGGTGTTGAAACACTTACTGAAGCTGAAAAGCACTATAAAGTAATCATGGCAGGCGTCGACCAGTTTGGCGGCAACAACAGGATGGGCCCTGTTATTGAAGCATACAATATGGGTGTAAAGGAGCACGGGGAGGAATTCATGCGGACACGTATGGAGCAGTCTGCCGTGCGTCTTCTGAAAAATATATTCAGGGTAGGCCTCTTTGAGAATCCTTACCTTAATACTGAAGAAACCAAAGCCATTGCCGGAAATCCTGAATTCATGAAGGCCGGGTATGATGCACAGTTAAAATCAGTGGTCATGCTAAAGAACAAGGATAAAGTCCTTCCTCTTGAAAAGAATAAAATAGTTTTCATTCCAAAAAGGAAGATACCTGCAGGCAGGAACTTCTTCGGCATGGAAACCCCTGCATCAGAGCAATACCCGATCAATATTGAACTGGTTAAGAAATATTTCAATGTCACTGAAAATCCTGCTGAAGCAGATTTCGCCCTCGTAATTACTGACAGTCCCAACGGAGGTACCGGTTACCGTCGTGAGGACGTGAGCAGAGGAGGGACAGGTTATGTACCTATAAGCCTTCAGTATAAGCCGTATAAGGCTTTTGATGCGCGCGATCCTAGTATTGCAGGCGGCGATCCGCTTGAAAAGTTCACCAACCGCACAGTACGTAATAAATCTGTAACCACATTCAATGCCAATGATCTTACCATGGTTCTTGATACGAGGAAAGCAATGAAAGGTAAGCCGGTCATTGTAGCTGTAAATATATCCAAGCCAATGGTGTTCAGTGAGTTTGAGAAGGAAGTGAACGCAATAGTTTCAACATTTGAGGTTCAGGATCAGGCTATCCTGGATATCATTACCGGAGCATATGAACCTTCAGGATTGCTGCCGATGCAGATGCCTGCTGACATGAAGACAGTTGAGCTCCAGAAGGAGGATGTTCCTTTTGACATGACCTGTCACACAGATTCAGAAGGCAATGTTTACGACTTCGGGTTCGGAATGAACTGGAATGGCGTTATTAAGGATGCAAGAACGGAGAGGTATGTGAAGAAGTAAACCTCATTCCCCTGGCCCCCTCCTTTTTTTTCTCATGTACCCATCCCCCAACCCCCTTCCCTGCTTCGCAAGGAAGGGGGCTATATTATTGTATATCAACATAATCCCCCTCCTTACGCAGTAGGGAGGGGGACAAAGGGGGTGGGTACGTGTTGTAAAGGGAATGAGGTTATTTTTTCCCCAGCTTATGCTTCTTCACAAACTCATCCAGAACCTGGGTCAGGTTCGGATCACCTATCTCCTGGAGATCGTAATAGACCCTGGTGTTAGGTTTCTTAATATTGATTATCCTGTTAAGGTCAATAGGGGTTGCAATCACCACACTGTCGCATTTTGTTTTGTTGATAGTGCTCTCAAGGTCGCGGAGCTGCTGCTCCCCGTAGCCCATTGCAGGAAGAAGGGTTCCTATTCCCGGATAAGTGCTGAAGGTTTCTTTCAGTTTTCCGACAATATAGGGACGCGGATCAACCAATTCAGAAGCACCGAATTTGCGGGCTGCTATGACACCTGCCCCGAGTTTCATCTCACCATGCGTAAGAGTTGGTCCGTCCTCAACCACGAGCACCTTCCTGCCTTTTATAACTGATGGATTATCAACTTTAATCGGTGATGCGCCATCGACCACTATCGCCTTGGGATTGACTTTTTCTATGCTTTCACGGACGATCTGAACAGCTTCGGGTGAAGCGCTGTCCATCTTGTTTATAATAACCACATCAGCCAGGCGCAGGGTAACTTCTCCGGGATAATACCTTAACTCATGGCCTGCCCTGTGGGGATCAGTTACCGTGATCATCAGGTCGGGTTTATAGAACGGGAAATCGTTGTTACCTCCATCCCAAACAATTACATCGCATCCTGAAGGATCTTTCTCGGCTTTACGGAGAATAGCCTCATAGTCCACTCCGGCATAAATTACATTCCCTCTTACCACGTGGGGTTCATACTCTTCCATCTCCTCAACGGTACACTTATGTTTTTCGAGGTCTTTGATCACGGCGAATCTCTGCACTTTCTGTTCAATGAGATTTCCGTAAGGCATCGGGTGACGTACTGCCACTACCTTCAGCCCTTTCGACATGAGTATCTCAATTACCCTTCTGGATGTCTGGCTTTTGCCGCAGCCTGTCCTGATAGCGCCGACTGCAATAACAGGCTTGGTACCTTTTATCATTGTATCACGGGGTCCGAGAAGAACAAAGTTAGAGCCTGCTGCATTCACAACCGCGCTTATGGACATTACTTTCTGATACGTAATATCGCTGTATGAAAACACGCAATCGTCAACTTTCAGTTTGCGGATAAGCTTAGTCAGATTCTCTTCAGCATATATCGGAATGCCCTTTGGATAAAGCTTGCCTGCAAGGCCGGCAGGATACTTCCTGTCGTCGATATCAGGTATCTGTGCTGCCGTGAAGGCAACAACATTGTAATCTGTGTTATCCCTGAAGTAGGTATTGAAATTATGAAAATCCCTTCCCGCTGCACCAATTATAATAATATTTTTCTTCGCCATAAGACCTCCATGGTTAGTTCAGAAATTTTTTATAAGTGAATGACGTTTCCTTTTATTATGAATCAACAAATGTATAATTTGCATACTGAAATTCCGAACGTTTAAGCGGATTTTTTCAGACACTGTTTGCACTATGCAATGCCTTGTTCTACAGATTGTTAACAGCATGTCCTGTATAACTTCCGGACATCGCGGTAAAATTGTTTTTCATGTTATAATTGAAATGGTAAATTCTTTGTACTATTATATCACGATATGAATGTGCTCGCCCACATATACTTATCCGGTGATTCTGAAAAAATAATCATCGGAAATTACATTGGAGATTATGTAAAGGGGCGGGATTATCTGAATTATCCTGATATGATCAGGAAGGGGATCATCCTTCACCGGCATATTGACGGATTTACCGACCGCCACCCTGTGGTCCACCGAAGCAAGATATTCTTCTCAAGGAAGTATCACAGGTATGCGGGCGTGGTGACAGATATAATATACGATCACTTCCTGACGAAGGAATGGAATTTCTTTTCAAGGAGGCCGCTTGAAAGTGTTACATATAATTTTTACAGGGCTCTAGTGAATAATTATGATATACTTCCCCCTGAAGTAAAGAATATGATGCCCTTTTTCATAATCAACAACTGGATCGAATCATATCAGACTATCGGCGGCATCAGACATGTTTTAAGGACATTGAGTAACAGGACCACCCTGCCGAAAGAAACGAGGTTCGCGATCAGGGCCCTTAAGAAGAACTTTTTTTCGCTGCAGGACGACTTCATGGAGTTTTTTCCCCAGCTTATCGATTATGTGGAAAAGGATTTCGGGGTAGAGATCTCGCACAGGATCACGATCCCGTTCTGATCAAATAAGGTATTCCGTCCGGCTGGCATCGAGCCGCAGGAATATGAACAGCAATATCGTAAATCCCCAGAGAGAGCTCCCTCCATAACTCAGAAAAGGCAGTGGTATCCCGATAACCGGGACCAGCCCGATTGCCATTCCAATGTTCACAAAGAAATGGGTGAACAGGATCGCCGCCACGCCATAGCCATAGATCCTTGAAAAAACGGATCGCTGCCGTTCGGCCAGGATAATGAGACGCAGAATGAGAAAAGCATACAATCCTATCACAATTACAGATCCGAGGAAACCCCATTCCTCGCCTATGGTGCAAAAAATGAAATCCGTGCTCTGGGCTGGCACAAACTTGAATTTGGTCTGTGTCCCCTGCAGATACCCTTTTCCCGTCAGTCCGCCGGATCCGATCGATATCAGCGATTGATTAACGTTATAGCCTGTACCATGAGGATCCGACTTGAAGCCAAGCATTATCTCAATCCTCTCCTGCTGATGCGGTTTTAAAATATGGCTGTATCCATAATCCACCGAATCGACATAAATGATGCTTCCCAACAGGAAAAGATAAATAAGCAGCACCGTAAATGCTTTTTTCTGGTATATGTAATAAGCAAAAGCCATTCCCGACAGGATCACTGAAATAAGTATTATGATCTTATCGCCCAGTGTGTTGAGCACAAAGTGGTCGAGCGCGTAGAGAGAACCGGCAATTACAATGAAGATGCCGAGGCCTGTAAAACAGAGCTTTAATTTTCGTGTGGCAAACCATGCAAGAAGAAAGGCCAGAATGATCAGCGCAAGTTGAAGATAAACATCGCTGAACACAAGTGTAAAGAAGAACAGGATGAGCATCAGAAGACCCGAAACGAAGATGTAAGGGCTCATACCTTCCCTGAAAAGCACAAGGAAAAATGAGAAGAAAACGATCGTGGAACCCAGATCAGGCTGCATTGCAACCAGTAATGCGGGAAAGATTATAATTGCAATAGCCGGAAGTATTACCCTGAACCTTGTAAGATCCTGCCTGCGCTTACTCAGGAAGTCAGCCAGCACCAGAGCGGTACCGAATTTGGCAAACTCTGAAGGCTGAAAGCTGATCTGCCCGAACTCGAACCATGACCTGGCTCCGTTTATCTCTTTACCGAAGACGAGTACCAGAAGGAGCAAAAGCATAATACCGCCGTAGATGAACCATGAAAAGAAGAAATAGAATCTTGCATCAACAATGAGGATGAATACGGCAAGAACAAGAGTTGCCATGATCCAGATGAATTGCTTTCCGTACCTTTGCGACAAGTCAATTATCCGCGTATACTCCTCATTGTAAACAGCAGCATAAATATTGAACCACCCCAGTGCAACCAGAATGAGAAACAGAAGGAGTGTTACCTTGTCGATGCCCTGCCATATATTAATCGTCCTTTTCATCCGGCGGCGGGTTATTTATAAGGTCCAGTTCGAGTATTCTTTGTTCCTGCCATTTGCTTCTTTCAGATATAATTCCTTTCAGGTACTTCTCAATCATCAGGCTGGCTACCGGCGCTGCATATGTGGCACCGAATCCTGAATTCTCAACATAAACGGCAATTGCTATTTCAGGGTTCTCCTTCGGGGCAAAGGCAATGAAAACAGAGTGATCGGCGCCATGCGGATTCTCAGCTGTACCGGTTTTACCGCAGATAACAATATCGGGCAGTGCTGCAATTCTTGCGGTCGCACCTGTTCCTCCGTTAACGGCAGCCTCCATGCCAAGGATAACCTCTTCGAAATTCACTGAATCAATGCTGATGTCATGCCTTAATGTGTATGAGCTGTCGATCTCCCTGCTTCCGCCAATTGATTTAACAATATGAGGAGTATAGAAATATCCCCTGTTGGCTATCGCGGCAGTCATATTTGCCATCTGTAGAGGTGTTGTTCCAATCTCTCCCTGCCCGATGGCCATTGAGATCACGGTCAGTGCCTTCCATGATCCCTTGCCATAATACCTGTCAAAATATGAGGAAGCGGGAACCAGCCCGGGAAGCTCATTCACAAATTCACTTCCCAGCCTCCTTCCGAATCCGAACTCATTTACATAGCTTTTCCATTTCTCAAATGCTTCTGCCACCGACAGGTATGCCGGATTCTCCAGTATCCTCCTGTAGGTCTGGCAGAAATATGAATTGCATGAATTCATTATCGCCCCTGCAAGGTCGAGCGGAGAAGAGTGAGAATGGCAGGCGACAAAAAGATACCCGTTGGCGCAACCGAATTTGGTGGCCGGGGAAATAACCTTTTCCTGCAATGCTATAAGTCCGTTCAGCGGCTTGAAAGTTGAACCCGGAGGATATGATGCCATGAATGCCCGGTTAAAGAGAGGCAGCAGCGTATCGGCCTGCAGTCTTGAAAAATTCTCCGACCTTATCCGTCCGATCAGCAGTCCGGGATCATAACTGGGCGAAGATACCAGGCTCAGTATTTCACCTGTCTGGGGTTCAATTGCTACAATGCTTCCGGTCTTATGCTGCATCAGCTTCTCCCCGTACTCCTGAAGTTCGATGTCGATAGTTGAAATAACGTCGCTGCCCTGGACAGCAAGGGTATCCATCGCACCTTCAGCATAAGAACCTTTTATGCGGCTGTATACATCCACCATGAATATTTTGACGCCGCGCGTTCCCCTGAGCTCTTTTTCATAAGCTTCCTCAATGCCCAGTTTGCCTATATAATCACCGGGCCTGTAATAGGGATCCTGCTTTATCAGGGCTTCATCAACCTCGCTTACATAACCAAGCAGGTGGGCTGCCACAGGCCGTGAATATTTCCTCAGGGTTCGGGGCTGAACATAGAAGCCGGGATACATGAACATCTTTTCCTGGAATTTTGCATAGGTTTCGGCAGATATCTGCTTCAGGAACACCGATGGTGCCCTGCGCGAATAGCTTACTGCCGCCCTGAGCCTTTCCCTGAACAGATCTTTCGTTATTCCAAGCTCACTGCAGAAAAGCGCTGTATCCATTTTTCCGGTCTGGGCCGGAACAACTATCAGGTCATATGCAGCCTGGTTGGTAACAACCGGCTTTCCGTTCCTGTCAAAGATCAATCCCCTTGCAGGATACTGGGTAACATATCTGAGAACATTATTGTCGGCCGACAACCTGTAAGTGTCCTCAACTACCTGTATTACAAACAGTTTAACGATAAGAAACAGCGATGCGGCTATTATCAGACCTATTACGATGTATTTCCTGCTGCCAAATGCGTCCTTCATAATCCGGTCATTTATTTGCCTCTTCTTGCATACTCAAGAAGAAGAATAAAACTGATTGAGAAAAGCGAACTGAGAATGACTCTCAGTAGTGTCCTGAAAAAATCAGTAAACCGGAACACTTCAAGGTAGAAAAGTGCCAGGTGATGTATGAGCACTATAATTACTGTGTAGAGCAGGAACCAGGTAAAACCGTAAATGAACATAGAAGGATCTGAACCTGGCTCATATCCATCCCTGGGTGATATCCCCCTTAAAACATGCGGACGGACAAATCCTGCGAGGAGGGTCGCTGATGCATGCATTCCCGGGGAGCCACAGAAGAAGTCAATTATCAGCCCGGTAAAGAAGGAGATGATCAGAAGGAGCCATGAAGGAATTTCAAACGGAAGAAGAAGGATGAACATTATATATACATACGGATTGACAAACCCGCTGAATTCAATATTATTGAATAGCAGAACCTGCAGCAGGATCAGCAGGACAAAAATGAGGCTGTATCTTAATACTGAATTGATCATTGAATTGAATTTTCCAGCTCTGTTTGTTCTGTTTTCATAAGGTTTCCTATCAAGTTCACATAATGAAGCTTTCTGAAATCTGTTTTCAGGGCTACTTCTATCATACAGAAATCGCCTCCGGGCTTTTCAACGCTGCTGACAGTTCCGACAATAATGCCTTCAGGGAAGAGCGCCGAGAATCCGGTTGTCTCGATCGTATCACCAATGCTCACAGGCACATGCTGGGGGATCTCGCTGAGAACGGCTTTTGAATTGTCGCGGCCATCCCAGCTCAATGAGCCGAAAAACCCATTTGACCGGATTCGTGAACTTAACCTGAAATCGAGGTTAAGAAGAGACATTGCAACTGAATAGTTTTCCGAGCATCCTACAATCACTCCAGCCACTCCATCGTCGGAAGTGACTGCCATATCGACCGACACTCCCTGGTTTATTCCTTTATTTATCGTGAAGAAGTTCTTCTGCCTGTTTACGGAGTTGTCAATGACCCTTGCCGTAGTATACCGGTACTGCTGATGGCGATCCGAATCTGAGACTGAAAAAAAAAGCAGTCCCTGTTTCGGGGTCAGCTGCTCTAT
>Ga0209287_10000459_pt1 | contig 24520 bp, 20 predicted proteins | sample PPLLak3cmMay2015_2_FD_187255 | JGI IMG/M metagenome (GOLD analysis project Ga0209287, IMG submission 187255) | Freshwater sediment microbial communities from Prairie Pothole Lake near Jamestown, North Dakota, USA - PPLs Lake P8 Core (1) Depth... | ecosystem: Environmental > Aquatic > Freshwater... | reverse complement strand
GCAGAAAACAGGGACCAGGAAGCAATGAACAAACCTTACAGCTACTGGGTCAGGGATCTGAATGTCTTCTTTGATTCTGAAAGGCATACATCCGGCAGGATTGATCTGGGGATGCGGCTTAAGGAGCTTAGAGTAAAGAGGGGCATTTCACAGACTGAGCTGGCAAAGCTTATAGGTGTTACACCCAGCACGATATCACAGATTGAGAGCAATCTGATATACCCGTCACTTCCCGCACTTATCAAGATGGCAGAGACCCTTTCCGTTGATGTAAGCTCTTTTTTTCAGGAATCCGCTGATATGGGCAGCACGGTCGTATTCAGGGAGTCTGATGCATCTGAGATTAAATTTCCCGATCTGCCTGAGGGAGGAATAAAGGCAAAACTCCTGACCCCTCTTGATTTTAATCCCAAGGCGGAGCCTTACCTTATCGAAATACCGGCTAAAAAAAGTCTGCCTTCACATTTTTTTATCCACAAGGGTGAAGAGGTCGGATATCTCCTGTCAGGAAAACTGCAGATGAGACTTGAAAAGTCCATCCAAAATCTCAACGCCGGAGATGTGGTGTATCTGACAACCGAGATGCCATCCCAGTGGAAGAATCCGGGGCCCGGGTCAGCGAGGCTGCTCTGGATAAAGGTGAAGTAGGGGCCCAGGGCACAAGGCGCAGGGCGCAAGGTCAAAAAAGCATTGATAAAAACGGCCCTCCGGAAAATTTCCGGAGGGCCGTTTTTAATAAGGGCAAATCCGATATTAGAGGCTTAATATCTTCTTTGCACTTTCATCGTTAATGTCCGAAACATGGGGAATGCCGGTCTCTCTGGATGTCTCCCTGTTTGCGGAGAAGAGATCTGTCCGTGCAATCTTATCAAGTGAGAATTTCCTTGCGCCTGCCATCAATTGCTGCAGGCCGCAGGCAAGTTTGTCTGCCAGTGTGCAGAATGCTATAGCGCCGTAAGGTATATTCTTCATCTCTTTTTTGCCGACCTTTTTCTGTACTTCAAAGTATGCGGCAAATATCTCTTCGGCCTTTGTTCCTATCTCGCTGACTGTCTTTGGAAGGTGATCCCAGTTTCCGTTAAGCTTTTCTTTTCTATCAGGATTAAGTGCGCCTTCAATATTTGAGCCAACGAAACCCGGGATCATTACCGCACGTCCCATGCATACCAGCTTTGTATAGGGAGCGCCCAGGGCAAGGGCCTTGAAGATGCTGTCTTCCAGGGCGAAACCGCCCGCGAAGGACATGTCGACAACCTTTTCTCCCTTGGCCGCAAGTATGCTCGCGTACTCGTATGCCTTTGAATGCAGGAATATGGAGGGCACGCCCCAGCTCTGCATCATGTTCCACGGGCTCATGCCTGTGCCGCCGCCTGAACCGTCGATCGTCAATAGGTCGCACTTTGCGTCTGATGCAAACTTGATGGCCATGGCCAGTTCTTCCATGCCGTAGGAACCGGTCTTGAGGGTGACCCTCTTGAAGCCCAGGCTGCGGAGGTAATCGATTGACTCCATAAAATCCTGTCTAACCTCTTCAACGCTGCTCAGATTAGTGTTGCCCAGACGGCTGTGCCGCGCAAAAGATCTTATAGCACCCTGCTTGAAAGCCTCCTGGACCTCCGGCTTTGTGGGATCAGGGTCAACAACATAACCCCTGTCCTTGAGGAAGAGGGCGTAATCAATGCTGGTCACCTGTATCTCGCCGCCGATGCACTTTGCGCCCTGTCCCCATTTCAATTCGATTATACATTTGTTGCCGTATTTCTGCGCCACAAATTCGGCCACTCCATTCCTTGTGTCCTCAACATTCATCTGGACTATGATGGCGCCATACCCTTCATGATAGCGGAGATATGTATCAATCCTGCGTTCCAGCTCGGGGGCGCTTGTTATCTTGCCTTTACGTGCCTTGCCCTTTCCGATCTTTGACTTCTTGTCGACTCCAACAACGTTTTCGCCTATGACTACAGGTATTCCAACCAGAGAACCGCCTATTGCAAAGGAGTCCCAGTATTTTTCAGCGATGAAGGTAGAACCCAGCGCGCCGGTCATGATCGGCATGCGGATCTTTGTCTTGAGTTCATTGCCGAATTCAGTCTCCAGGTTTACATTGGGGAATATGCAGTCATCAGGGTCATTGGACAGGCCATCCTTCAGACCGTGCACGCCGTATGCATACCCCTGTATGCGCAGGGCGTTGTAATTTACTCCAACCTGTGTTGTATTGTTGGCGCCTGCCGTTACGGTGCCGAAATCCCTCGGATAAAGCAGTTTGCGGCCGACAAGGCTTCCAAGCCATGTCTCGCATTTGCCCTGGCAGTCCGCCCTGCAGAGTGTGCAAAGACCTGATTCTGCGTTATTGCCTCTATTTGTCGTCCCAAGGACATCGTTGCTTTTTGAAAATCTCATGTTTATTCTCCTCATATTATTGAATGTTTGCGCGAAAAAAAAGGCGTCTTTCCCCTTGGAAAGACGCCTTTGTCTTATAAATTTAAAATCCGCACGCCGTTGTGCAGGATTTATTTCATATAATTATTTTGCAGCAGTATTAGTAATACTTAACCGTGTTGTCAAGAATATTATAATTAAAAATATCAGATTTTTTTAGAATCACTTAAGTTCTGAGGGGAAAGAATCTTGGATTATTGAAATGGGAAAATATTAAAATCTATCCAAGCTCCTCGGACAGGAGTATAGCCTCAGCAATCTGGCGCATGGATTTTCTTGAGGCCATGCTGCGTTTCTGTATCCATCGGAACGCCTCATCTCCGGCCATTTTGCGGCGGGTCATAAGGACATCCTTGGCCTTTTCAACCAGTTTGCGGGTCTCCAGTTCCTCCTGGATGACCTTGCTTTTGACAAGCAGTTCAGTGTTGTAGATTGCTACAGCTGCCTGGTTGGCTACCGCGGTAATCAGGTTTAACTCTGCATCGGTAAAATCATGGGGTTGGGATGAAAAGCAATTGAGCACGCCGATAACCTTATCGTTTTTGACGCGCAGGGGGATGCCCAGCATCGACACAAGGCCAAGCTTTCTGGCCATATCCTTTTCCTTGAACCTCTGGTCTTTCAGGACATCCTTTACATACAATATCTCGTTTTTCGAGAAGACATAGCCGACAACGCCCTCCGTTTCATTAAGGGCGCGATCCTTCATGTATTCAGGATCAATGGCCTGGGTTGCCTTTAAGCGGATCTTCCTTGGATTCTCGGTTTCATCCACAAGCCACAGGGAGCATATCTCAAGTCCGGTCACCTTTGCCGTAACCATTACTATCAGTTTTAAAATGTCTTCAATATATAGGTCGGATGTAATGGCTCCGCTTATATCGGACAATGCCTTTATATATTTCTCGTAATTTTGAGTTGATATTTTTTCCATGATAATCTCTTGAGAGTACTTACAGATTTACTTTTTTGAACATTATTTTTTTCAACTTAAGATAATCATTAATATTTTTCAAGAATTATATTGCCGTTTTTGTTTCTTGACAGTCGTGAGACATTTTCATATAGATGATAAAATTTATAATAATCTGGGCAGAGTATAATGTACTTCGCCGGATAATCAATTCATTGTAGAGTTTTGATCTTCACTGATCTATTTTTTGTGTTAAAGTGTTTCATTGATCTATCCGATGTTTTTCCCATGAATGAAGACCCTTCATTCCGGGCTGCAGAGGTTTCCTGTCCGCGATTACATTTTTATCTTAAATGCCTTTATAAGATCTCCTTTGGACCGTTTGCGATGATAGCACCCTGTCATTAATAATAAAACTTGGGTTATATTAAAAGAAAAATCATATAAATGAGGTAATCAAAGATATGAATCAATTTGAATCAGAGAGTAAAACCAGGGTCTTAAGATTCATCTGGGGCTCATTTCCGTGGTTTGTCGTCATTATATTGTGCCTGTCTCTTATTATTCTCTACACGAATATAAAGGAAAAGGGCAAACGTCTTGAAGAGGAAAATAAGGCCGCTACAAAAGAGGAGGTATCTGTTCAAGTAGTGACCTTGACAGTTGAGCCGGCGAAAATTGAAGAAAAGCTTAACCTGCCTGCGGCTGTCGAATCCTTTGAGGACCTGTGGGTAAAGTCCGAGGCATCGGGTCAGGTAGTTAATATCCTCGTTAAGGAAGGCCAGATGGTTAAAAAGGGGCAGGTCATGGTGGAGCTTGACAGCAGAGACTACACATCAAGACTTGAGAGGGTTGAGGCCAATCATAAACTGATAACTATTGAATATAACCGCATGTCTGAACTCTATAAGAGGAATATCATTGCGGCAAGTGAGGTAGATAAACTTGAGGCCCAGCTTAAAGACCTTGAAGCACAGATGAAAGAGTCAAAACTTGCCCTTGAACGCACGAAGATTATTGCACCAATAAGCGGAAGACTTAACGAGATAGAGGCAAAGATCGGAGATTCAATGCCTTATGATAAGCCTGTAGCCCAGATACTCCAGATAGGCGAGGTCAAGGTAACTGTAGGGATACCTGAGAGCGATGTATCGGCCGTTATGGATCTGAAGGAGGCGGATATAATAATCGAGGCCCTCGACGAATTAAAGGTTAAGGGCAGGAAGTTATTTCTTTCCCGTCAAACGGGGGATCTTGCGCGCCTCTATAATCTGGAGCTGGTTGTTGATAATCCCGACGGCCGGATCCTTCCCGGGATGTTTGCAAGGGTGGAACTTGTTAAAAAGAGGTTTGAGGATACACTTGCGGTACCGCTCTATGCGGTTATATCACAGGATGAGGAAAATTTTGTATATCTTGAAAACAATAACAAGGCCGAGAAACGTCCTGTGGAGCTGGGCATACTGGAGGGATGGATGATCCAGGTCAAATCCGGGCTGAAGGTGGGAGACAGGGTGATCATCGTAGGCCATCGCCAGGTTGATGAAGGCCAGACAGTGCAGGTTATCAAAAACGTAACTGATGCTTCGGAGATCCTCAAGTCATGATGATGCCTATTGTAGATACTGCTGTAAAAAAGAGAATCAGCGTTGTTGTGTTGAGCGTGGTGATTTTTTTATTCGGACTGATGTCCTATTATTCAATGCCGCGTGAATCGACGCCTGATATTACTATACCCTATATATATGTAATGACAACCTATCCGGGTGTTGCGCCTGTTGACATTGAACAATCCATCACCATACCCATTGAAAACAAGCTCAGGGGCCTGAAGGGTGTAAAGGAGATCAGTTCAAGCAGCATCGAGGGAATGAGTTCGATAGTCATTGAGTTCGTGGCAGGCACGGATATTGATGACGTACTGCCCAAGACCAAGGACAAGGTGGATATGGCAAGGCAGGAACTCCCGTCCGACCTGGAAAACGATCCTGTTGTAAGCGAGATAAATATCTCCGATATGCCCATCCTTACCCTTTCTCTATCCGGACCTGCCGGAATGGTAAGACTGAAGGAGATAGCAGAAGACCTTGAGGAGGAAATAGAGTCAATCCCCGGTGTACTGGCAGCCACGGTGACAGGCGGACTTGAACGGGAGATAAGGGTGGAGCCATATCCCGATAAGCTGGCATATTACGGGATATCCATTGTGGGTCTTCAATACGTGATTGCCAACGAGAACCTGAATGTATCAGGCGGAAGCATACGAATGGGTGACGGGAGGTTCCAGCTCAGGGTGCCGGGCGAATTTCAGACACCTGATGAGATATATGGTCTGGTGGTGGGAACCCATAACGGCAATCCCGTGTATCTCAAGGACGTCGCAGAGGTAATTGACGGTTTCAAGGACGAGACCGGCAGGGCGAGGCTCAACGGCGAAGAGGCAATCAGCATCCAGGTTCAGAAGCGCAGCGGGGAGAATATAATAGAGATTGTAGAGCAGGTGGATGAGATACTGGAGAAATCCAAACCCCAGTGGCCCACCGGCACAAAGGTTACGAAGCTTCTGGATTACGCGGAAGAGATCAATGATATGGTTGTTGAGCTGGAGAATCATATCATCACCGGGCTCATTCTTGTTGTTGTAGTCCTCTTTTTTGCGATGGGAATAAGGAATGCCATCCTTGTAAGCCTGGCCATCCCTTTTTCAATGTTCATATCCTTTATAATACTTGATGCCATGGGCATTACCCTTAATATGATAGTGCTTTTTTCGCTGACCCTTGCCCTGGGCCTTCTGGTGGATGATGCCATTGTCATAGTGGAAAATATATACCGCTTCATGGAACAGGGTGTCCCCAAGCTGCAGGCTACAGTCAGGGCGGCTGTTGAGGTAGGTCCTGCCGTAATAGCCTCAACCCTTACAACCCTGGCGGCCTTTTTCCCGCTTCTGTTCTGGCCAGGGATCATGGGCGAATTCATGAAATATCTGCCCCTGACGGTAATTATTACCCTTTCGTCTTCACTCTTCGTGGCAATCGTGATAAACCCTGCCCTTGGCGCCATATTCATGAAACTGCCTGCAACAAAACACTTCGATGTTAAGGTTGAAAGCGAAGAGGAGATCAGGAAGGCCGCCGAGGCCCCTGTAGTAGTCAGGAGCCCCATGCTGAAGGGATATCAGAAATTATTAAAGGGTGCACTCAACCATAGGCTGGCTGTTGTGTTGATAGCCTTTTTTGTCGTTATTTTCACAATCATGCTCTGGTATTACAGGGTAGGCATGACCAAGTCCTTAGAGTTTTTCCCATATACCGAGGCTTCAAAGTATTATGTAAATCTGGATATGCCTGAAGGGGCTGATATAGAATATTCCGACCGCGTCGCGCGGCAGCTTGAGATTGCTATGAGCAAGGGCAATGGCTATGGGCTTGCCTCACCTGATGAAAATCCGATTGATTCCTATTATCAGGATAAGAATAATATCCACGTCGATCAGGAAGGACAAGAGACAGCTACCCCCCTCGATATCACCGATGTGGAATATATTTTTTCGAACACGGTGGCCACAGAGGGAGGAGAGTCGGCCTTCAGCAGCAACAGCCCCAATTATCTCGGCATCCAGTTCTATGGCATGATTGAACGGAATACTCCTTCCGATGTGTCAATGGATGAGATAAGAAAAAGGATTAAGGATATACCCGGCGCACAGGTCACCATAACCAAAGATGAGATGGGGCCTCCTACCGGCGATGCCATTAATATTGAGATATCCGGCGATGATCTCAATGTCCTTGGCAGCATAGCAAAAGAGGTCAGAAAGGCCCTGGAAAAGATACCATTTGTTCAGGACATTAAAGATAATTATATATCAGGATCGCCGACTGTAAAGCTTGAGATTGACCGCCAGAAGGCCGCCATACTGGGGCTTTCCACTAATGATGTCGGATTCGCCCTGAAGGTTGCCTTTAACGGACTCAAGGTATCCACTTATCGTGAGGGTGATGAAGATTATGATATCACCGTCCAGCTTTCAGATGAGGACAGGAAAAAGACGGATATACTTCGCGAACTGTTGATAACTACTCCCAAAGGTCTTGTCCCGTTAAGCACTATCGCCAAGTTTTCGGTTACAGGCGGTTTGGCTCAGGTCAACCGTATTGACCATGAGCGGGTGGTAACAGTCACTGCGGATGTGGATGAGACAAAGATACCGGCCGCTACAGTCAGGGCACAGGCTCAAAAATATCTTGAGGATTATTCATTGCCGTCAGGATATAAGATCAGCTTCACCGGTGAAGAGGATATGCAGCTTGAGGCACAGGAATTTCTGTCCAAGGCGTTTTTGATAGGTCTTTTCCTTATAATTATAATACTCGTAGCGGAGTTTAACTCCGTGTCCCAGCCCATTCTGGTTATGACCTCCGTAATACTGTCTTGGGGCGGAGTATTCTTCGGACTAACCCTTATGGGATATTCCTTCGGGGTCATTATGACCGGGGTAGGCATCATCTCGCTTGCGGGAGTGGTTGTAAAAAATGCGATAGTCCTCATTGATTATATCAACCGCCTTATCGAAAGGGGGATGCCTGTAAGAGAGGCAATAATAGCGGGCGGATGCACAAGGCTCAGGCCTGTTCTCTTTACGGCCACAACAGCCATACTCGGCCTGATTCCCATGGTAACAGGGATATCCTTTGATTTTCATGAGATGAAGCTCAAGACAGTCAGTGAATCAACCCAATTCTGGAGCAATATGGGTATTTCAGTCATATTCGGGCTGGCATTATCCACAATGCTCACCCTTTTAGTTGTGCCGGCGCTGTACTCTCTTCTTCACAGCGCGAGCGATGCATCCTCCAAAGGGATAAAAGCCATTAAGAAAGCTTACTGGGCGCCGTTCCATAGAATCACGGGAACGAGCCCTGAAGAAGAGAAAGAATAATTAAAGCTGATATGGCAGACAGGGTAAACAGGGATAATCTCGCTATCGTTCTGGTAGAGCCCAAGCTCCCTGAAAATATAGGGGCGGTCGCAAGGGCCATGAACAATATGGACATAAGGCGGTTGATGGTTGTCAATCCAGGCAACATGGATCCTGATCGCGTAATGAAAATGGCCACATCCCATTCGATGGATATCCTGGAAAACATGAAGGTTCATGATGATCTGAGGGGCGCTCTTGCGCCTTTTGGATATATTGCCGGGACTACCGCAAGGGTGGGAGCGATGAGACCGGCCCTGACTACCCCGAAAAATTTCGCAAAGGATCTTATTCCTGTCTCCAAGGAAAATGATGTTGCCATATTATTCGGTCCTGAAGACCGTGGGCTTTCCAATGGTCACCTGAGTTACTGCCATACAATCATCAATATCCCAACATCCGAATTTTCCTCCCTTAACCTTGCTCAGGCTGTAATGATTGTCTGTTATGAGTTGTTTCAGGCAACCAGCGAAAACCTGGATTCAAAGTCGCCCCGCCTGGCAAACAGCTTTGAGCTGGAGGGGATGTATGATCATCTGGACAAAGTCCTGACCAAGATCGGGTTTATAAACCCTCAAAATCCTGAGCGCTGGATGTGGAACATAAGGAGGTTCCTGTCACGGCTCCCTTTGCAGGCCATGGAAGTCCGGGTGATAAGAGGTATCTGCCGTCAGATAGACTGGTATGTTGATAAGGCGGTCAGGAAGGCAAAAGATAAGTAAGCCGTTCAATCAAGATAATAGCCGTATTCCATGGACAGATAGCCTGATGGGACCGCAAATCCTACTCCGCTTACAGGCAGCCCATTCTGTGAAGTTATCCGCCGGCTTACAACGCCTATGGCCTTGCCGTTTTCATCGACGAGCGGGCCCCCGCTGTTGCCCGTTCTGACAGGCGCAGAAAACTGGACAACATCATCCTTTGTTGCGGCATTTTCTCTCATTCCTGTAAAAACCCCGTCAGTTACAGTAGCCTGAAGACCAAGGGAATTTCCTACGGCATAGACCCTGTCGCCTGGGGTTATTGTAAAAGGGTCTCCAATCAAAAGAAATGGTGTTTTTTCTCTGACAAGCACAAGGATCAGTGCCAGGTCGTGTTTTTCATTTAATGATATTACTCCTATGGGGTGCTCACTGCCGTCGTTCAAAACAGCGACATGATTGTCATCATCTTCAATCACGTGCCTGCACGTTATTGCATACCCTTTTGAAGATATAAAAAATCCGGTTCCAAGATTATGGCCGCCTTTAATGCTGAAAGTGGAATCAATGATCTTTTTTATGGAATCTTTGTATTCATACACAGCGGTTCCGATGTCCTCGGAATTCTTTTTCGTCAAGTCGGCGCCCATGGCGGCTTCGCCTTGATTCAGGGTTTCGGATGGCATAGCAGGATCATCAGGAACAAGATCTGAAAAGTGTACCACCCCATCTTTGCCCACCCATTTAAAGAATTCAGCGGCCGATAAATTTGCGGCGGAAATAATAAGGAGCAGGGCCGGAAGAAAAATAAGATTCAGGTTAAATATTATCATTTTCTCATAACTGCCCCCTTGCTCCCTCTTATCTTAAGAGGGGAGAAAAAATCTTGAACAGGCTGGTATTAAACCTCATATAAGTTTCATCTTCGATCAAAATTACCGAAACAACGGCAAGCGCCCTGGCTGTCATCTATATCAGACAGGTTTAATATGTCAATATATTCAGCATTTTGCGTCCTGCCGTGAATAAAGATAACGCAATCATTTGATATGTTCATTTAGATGAACGAAATAATGTGAGTTTCATACTTTATTTAAATATTATTTGTCGTTTAAAATACTATTATAAACAAGTAGATATAGACTTTTAAAAGTCTTAAAATAAATCTATTGACAAGCCATAATTAAATAGCTAAAATATATTGCAAATTAAATTCAATATGCTGAACAATATAATATTATCCAAAAAGTGTTTTAGCAGGCGCAAGCAGCCTGTTTAGAGGTAAAAAAATTTATGACTATGAATGTTCTTTCAGTAAATCCAAGAAAATGTGACGGGTGCGGTGATTGTGAGACGGCCTGCTCCGAAAAGCATACCGGAGTTCAAGGTAAGGCGTTTTCCCGCATCCGGGTTGTGGGCGGCAACGGCCATGGAAGGCTCTATGTGCCATTTGTCTGCAGGCAATGTGATGATCCTCCCTGCATGTCAGTATGCCAGAACTCGGCAATTTATAAAGATGATAAATTACACAGGAATGTAATTGATGCAAATAAATGCATCGGCTGCAAGATGTGTTTTTCCGCATGTCCTTTTGGTGCTATAGGATTTGACTCCACAAGGGGTTTTGCCTACAAATGCGAATTATGTGATGGAAACCCTGAGTGTGTTAACGCATGTCAAAAAGGAGCAATTGAATATATTAAAGGATATGATCTGAATTCAATAAGGATGAGCGAATCAGCAAATAAACATTACGCTGTCATACGCAACCAGATATAAACGGTGCATAGACAGTTCAGGAGAAGTAAGCATGTCATTTTTTAAAGTGAATCATAACTGCAACGGGTGCCTTTCATGTGTTCAGAACTGCCCTGCAAATGCTTTGAGTCATAGGGATGAAGGCAGCAAAAGGACCCTGATGCATAATATATCCCTCTGCGCCAGATGCGGCAATTGCTGGAGGATATGTCCCCAGAAGGCGGTTGAATTTCAGGGTATATTAAACGGGCAATGGGATGAAGTAACAACAATGGAACTGGTTCATTGCATGATTTGCGGCGAGCCGCTTTATACCGACAATTTTAAGAAAGCCATGGACGGGAAACTGGAGTATGAACCTGCAGCCCTATGTCCTCTTCACAAAAAGACCTTTTCCCTGGATGCATGGCGTCACCTGGCCTTTGACGAGAAAGCGGTTGAGAGGAGTGCATAATGATTGTTGCAGAACCAAAACCATTACAAGAGGTTGCCCTATCAGTTTCAGGTTATAAGAATGTATTGATCCTGGGCTGCGGGACATGCGTAAGCGTATGTCTTACAGGAGGCGACAAGGAGGCCGGCATTCTTGCGGAAGAACTGAGTTCTTCAAAATATTTTAAGGAAAATCAGCCGTCCTTTATTGTAAAGACCATTGAAAGGCAGTGTGAAAAGGATATGGTAGAGGCCTATCTGGAAATGCCTCCCGACACAGATGCAATCATTTCCATGGCATGCGGGGCAGGTGTTCAGACAGTAAGCGAGATCTATAAAAAGCTCCCGGTTCTGCCGGCTCTCAATACAACATTTATAGGCGCCCTTGATGAATCAGGGTTGTGGCGCGAGAAATGTCAGGGATGCGGTGACTGTATCCTGGCCCTTACTGGCGGTATCTGTCCGGTTGCGCGATGCGCCAAGAAACTGTTCAATGGCCCTTGCGGCGGATCATCCAAGGGCAAGTGTGAAATAAACCCTGATGTTGATTGCGCCTGGCATATGATAATAGAAAGACTTGAAGGACTCGGCAGGACAGACCATTATTCGCGCATAATTCCATTCAGGGATTGGTCCACTGACAGGGGGGGCGGCCCAAGAAAACTCGTAAGACCAGATCGAACCTCCACCGTTGCCGTATCATAATTGATTTCCATCCATAACACAGAAAGCTCCCCATGGAGCTTTCTGTGTTCAGAAACCAATAGTCAGCTAATAACTTGAAATAAAAAGGCTTTTACTGAAAGTTCTGTCCTGGCATAATCGGTAAATTGAATCCGAAAATGTCTATTTTTCAGATGAACTTTATCTAATCAATAGATCCTCCTATCTTAACCTGCCGTTTCATACAAATACTTTTACCTGTGAGTCATCTTTTTATACTTGTAAAAATTTGTATATAAATATAAAGAATCAGTAAAACGAGGTGAATTGTATGGATAACAAAGTCTTAATTATTGATGATGACGAAAGGCTATGCAATCTCTTGAAGGAATATCTGGAGGGAAACGGGTTCCAGGTATTTACCCTGGGAGATGCCTCGGGAGCGCTGAATATTATTGAAAGGGAGTCGCCTGATATTGTAATCCTGGACATCATGCTGCCGGGCAAGGACGGGCTTGAGGTCTTAAAGGATATTAATAGAGAATATAAGATGCCGGTCATAATGCTCACAGCAAAAGGCGAGGATACCGATAGAATTATAGGGCTGGAGCTTGGGGCAGATGACTACATTCCAAAGCCTTTTAATCCAAGGGAACTGCTTGCCAGGATGAGGGCTGTAATGAGGAGGGTTGCTCCTGAAACTAATGAAGAACCTGAAAAGGTTGATGAAAACAATATAATAGCGGGAGGCATCATATTAAACAGGTCAAGGCACACGGTTACTGTAAATAATCAGGAAATGGAACTGTCCCTGACTGAATACAAGATTCTCGAGGCATTGATGAGAAAGCCCAATATCGTATTAAGCCGTGATGAGATAATGAATTCCGCGAGGGGAAAGGATCTTATGGCATTCGACCGCAGCATCGATGTCCATATCAGTAAACTGAGGGCGAAACTGGAAAAGGATCCCAGATACCCCAAGAAGATAAAGACCGTATGGGGATCAGGATATATGTTTGCGGATGCATCATGAGATTCGGGAAATTATATATAAAGATATTCCTTTCTTTTGTCCTTGTCATGATTGTGACTGAGATTCTGATCTATCTTCTCTTTACACATTCGGAAAAAATGCTGATCGGATACCGGATGGAGAAGAATACGGTTGTAAAGGTTGGTCTCCTGAAGGATCTGATTGATGAAAAAGCAAGGTGGGTTAAGGAAACATCACCACTCGAAAGTAAGGGGATCCAGGACCTGATGAGCAAAATGGGAAGGATTTATGATGCGGAGATATGGATATCCCGTCCTGAAGGAAGGCCTCTGATGAAATCCTTCAGCGGTGAACTGCCGGATGAATTTTCCTTGCTGAATTCCGAAAAGGCATCCGTTTTCGGCGAGATAAGGATTTACTATAATATCAGTAAAAACCACAGGGTTTATGCCTCATCACCGCTTGAGGCTGACAACCTGACCGGAATGAATCTGAACATTATTTTTAATGAGGGGTTTCAGCCCCGACAGAAATACGACTTTGCAGCCGGGCTTATAATAATCGGGGCAGTTGTTGCCCTGCTTATCATTCCGGTTTCAAGGATAATTACGGAACGCGTCAAGGAGGTCAGAGAATCAGCGCTTCGCATTGCGGACGGCGATCTGTCCAGGAGGGTCAGGATTAAGACAGGGGATGAAATCGGAGAACTGGGGCTGGCCTTCAACCAGATGGCTGAAAGACTTGAGAGGATGATTATAGGAGGCAAGGAGCTTACCGCAAATGTGTCTCATGAGTTAAGGACGCCCCTTACGAGGATCAGGATAGCTGAAGAGCTGATAAGAGAACAGTTTGAGAAAGGTGAATTCAAGGGGTTCAAGAGGCATATGGACAGCATCAGGGAGGATATCGACGAACTCGATGCCCTTATCGGGCGAATACTTGAGCTGTCAAAACTGGACATCCATGAAACAGGATTTAAACCGGAGAAGTTGGATATATCCGATCTCCTGGATGAACTGCTGGAAAGGGTCGAGCCGGTGAAAATCCATAAAAAACTGCGGATGAGCACAGAACTGCCATCAGGGCTCACGGCATCCGGAGACAGGGCATCCCTTTCCACAGCCTTTCTAAATATCCTTGATAATGCGGTCAAATTTTCCCCTGAAAACGGCGAGATTATAATCTCACTTAAAACTGACAGGGACGCGATAGTCATAAAAATTACAAATACGTTTGAGGAAATGCCGGAGGAGGATCTGGCAAGGATATTTGATCCATTCTACCGGTCCAAAACATCCAATGCCTCCGGATCGGGATTAGGTCTATCCATAGCCTCCAAGATCATTCGCAAACACAGCGGAGATATTGCAGCAGCCAATTCTCCCGAAGGCCTTGAGATCACCGTAAGCCTCCCTTTAGTAAAGGCCTAGCCAAAGAGACTATTGCCGGCAGTCTTTAAATATCTCCCTGGCCGTAACCAGCCTCATTATCTGATTGGTCCCGGCGTATATCTGAATCAACTTTGCGTCTCTCATCATCCTTTCCACCGGATAATCCTTCATGTAACCATAGCCTCCAAGTATCTGAACGGCATCGGTGGTGACTTTCATGGCATTATCCGATGCTGTAAATTTTGCCATTGAACAGTACTTTGGTATCTCCTTGCGATCCTGCCTGTCAAGATGTATTGCGGCCTGATAGGTTAAAAGACGCGCTGCCTCTGTATTTGCAACCATATCTGCGATCATAAATTGTACTGCCTGCTGATTATGGATGGGCTTCCCAAACTGGACCCGTTCCCTTGCATAGCATGTTGCCACATCAATAGCGCCCTGGGCAAGACCCACTGCCTGGGCGGCTGTTAATATCCTGCCGGTCTCAAGGGCCTTCATTAAAATGCGGAGGCCGTCTCCCTCTTCACCGATCCTGTTTTCAACCGGAACGACAAGTTCATCGAAAAAGAGCTCCGAATTTAGGCAGCCCTTCATGCCCATTTTATTTTCATTCTTGCCGTAAATAAGCCCCTTTGATCCTTTTTCGACGGCAAACACGGAAATGCCTTTTGATTTTTTTTCATGGTCGGTGTAGGCGAATACGGAAATGACATCCGCTGCAGGGGCATTGGTGATGAACGCCTTCTCTCCATTGATGATATAGGTGTCTCCCCTGCGCACTGCGCGTGTGCGCATGGATTGAATGTCCGATCCCGCGCATGGCTCGGTAGCTGCAAAGGCAGCAAGCTTACCATTCACAAATCCCGGGAGATATCTTTTTTTCATCTCATCGCTTCCTCCGCACAGGATAGGTTGCACACCGTCAGCCTGGGAGATGAGCATTAACGCAGAGGATGCGCATACCTTGGATATCTCCTCTATTATCATGACGAACAACAGAAACCCCGCATTGATGCCCCCGTATTTCAAAGGGATCAGCGGTGACAGCAGACCGTTCCTGGTATATATATCCAGTATATCATAGGGAAACTCTGCTTTTTCATCGATCTCAGCTGCTCTGGGTTTGATTTTTTCCTGAACGATCTGCTTGACAGTGTTAAGAGTAATCCGTTGTTCCTCGCTCAGATTTATCATCCTTATATCCTCCGTTTAGCGAATGAAAAATAACAGGATCATCGTACCGATTGAGAATGTCAGCAATGTTGAGTATTTTGAGAATACTATTTGGAAGTAATGGATTTTTCAAAAGCACATTTATTCTAACATGTCATTAATTTAACATAAAATTTACAATATCAGCAATAATTTTTCAAGTGAGTTTTATATTCGAAATCATTACTGTCCAAAACAATTTTAAACCATTATATGAAGTCTTTAAGGAAAAAGATTAATATCTCGTCATGCCCGAAAAGCATGCCCCTGCGAAGGCAGGGGGCGGGCATCCAGTGGTTTTTTCTCAACTGCAAACTCTGGATTCCCGCTTTCGCGGGAATGACAGTTCCAGGTTCTCTATTCATAAATATAGCGAATAGAGCATTTTTATTTGCTCTCATGAGCAATTGCATCATTGTTTTGGACAAGATTGATTCGAAATAAGAAATTGATTTAAGTAAACCTAAGATTATGGTAAAGAATAAAACCTTAAAACCTATTTGCGTGCATGCAGACGGGTTTTTATCGTATAATATTCAAAGATTTTTATTATTCATATGATGGAGGTTTGATGAAGCCTATCGGCAGATTACATGTATTGACGGATACTCAATTGCAGAAAAGGTTCTCCCATGTTGAACTCACCGAGATGGCAATCACGGGAGGCGCGGATGCCATACAGTTCCGCCAGAAACACGGATCCACCAGGGAGATGATTGAGACTGCATGCCAAATGAAGGAGTTGTGCTCCAGGTCAGATGTGAAGCTGATCATTAACGACCGCATTGACATAGCCATTGCAGCGAATGCAGACGGCGTTCATCTTGGACAGGATGATTTCCCGATTCCTCTGGCAAGGAGACTCCTGGGAAATGACAGGATTATCGGCGGATCGGCAGGCAGCATTGAAGAAGCAATGAAATGCCTTAATGAAGGTGTGGATTATATAGGCTTCGGCCCTGTATATCAGACCGGATCAAAAGATGATGCGGGTCCGGCAAAGGGTATCGCGATAATGAAGCAGGTGATAAAGAAAATGAACTGCCCTGTCATTGCTATAGGGGGCGTAAATTCAGTAAATATTCCCGAGATAATCAGATCAGGGGCATACGGCATAGCTGTTATTTCGGCAGTCTGCTGCATGGAAGACCCTGTAACGGCGACAAGAAAATTAAAAGAGGCATTGTGTTGTGGTTCAGACATTAAGTGACATAGGAGAATTCGGCCTGATAAGGCGTATACATAAACTTACGGAGCGCGAGGGCGGCAAGCCCTATGGAGTTACTTTGGGGATAGGGGATGACTGTGCATCTTTTAGACCTGATGCAGGTTTTGAGATCCTCATAACATGCGACTGCATGATAGAAGGGAGGCATTACATCCCGGGGTATATAACCCCATATGACCTGGGGAGACGTGCTATGGTCATGAATATAAGCGATATAGGAGCCATGGGCGGCATACCGCTTTATGCGCTGGTGTCGCTCGGATTGAAAAGTGATACCCCTGTAACGGATGTAGAGGATATTTACCGCGGTTTTATGAAGGAATTGAACCCACTCGGGGCATCGGTGATAGGCGGAAATATTACCGGAACTGATTCTTCAAACTTTATTAACATTACCATGACCGGCAAGGTCGAAAGTGAGAGGATGATACGCCGGTCCGGGGCTATTGCAGGTGATGCGATCCTTGTTACCGGCTATCCGGGACAGGCGGCCGCCGGCCTGAAAAGGCTTATTGATGGGCATTTCGCGGATGGTTTATATAACGACCCCCTGGTAACGGCATATAGCCTGCCCGTGCATCGCGCAAGGGAAGGCAGGGCAGTTGCCCTTTCAGGCGTTGCAACGTCCATGATAGATATCAGCGACGGGCTTATGGGTGACCTGGGCCACATCTGTGAGGAGAGCGGTGTCGGAGCGGAGATCATCAGGAACAAACTCCCGATCAGCGAGGACATGCGTGAGCTTGTTAATCCGCAGGGATGGGATGTCTATGAACTGATCATAGGTGACAGCGATGATTATGAGCTTGTCATTACATGCGCACCCGACGACAAAGAGATGATAAGGGATGCTGTGGCTGCAATAAGCGATGTGCCTGTTACGGAGATAGGCGTTATTACCTCACGGCACGGGATAAAAATTGTTGCCCCCGATGGCGTCAGGCATCCTGTGAGACCGGCAGGCTGGGATCATTTTAGGAAAAAAACTTTAACAGGAGAAGGGAGTGCAGATGAGCATGGACTTTGACGCAAAATTAGCCGAGAGAGCGGCGGAAAATCTGAAAAGGATCAGGGAGAACAAGCCTCTCATTCATAATATAACCAACTTTGTTGTCATGAATTACACGGCAAATGTCCTGCTTGCCATCGGGGCTTCACCGGTAATGGCGCACGCCCAGGAAGAGGTGGAGGAGATGGCATCCATTTCGCAAGCTGTAGTCCTCAATATAGGGACCTTGACCCCCGACTGGGTAGATTCTATGATCAAGGCGGGATGGAAGGCCAACCGCATGAATATCCCTGTAATCCTGGACCCTGTCGGTTCAGGAGCTACAAACCTTCGCAACGAATCGGTAAGACGGCTTATTAATGAACTCTCCATTTCCGTCATACGCGGAAATGCCTCGGAAGTGCTTTCCATCGCCACAAGGGGTGCCCGCACAAAAGGAGTTGATTCAATACACAGCGTGGATGAAGCGTCAGATGCTGCTTTAAAACTTGCTTCGGAACTTGGGATAACTCTTGCCATAACCGGAGAGGTGGACCTTATAACAGACGGCAAACGGATATTGAGGGTCCATAACGGGCATCCTATGATGGGACTGGTGACAGGGACGGGATGCGCTGCCACAGCAGTGATCGGGGCTTTTCTAGCTGTTGATGATGATCCACTGACGGCATCTGCGACAGCCCTCGCATATTTCGGGCTTAGCGGTGAGATGGCCGCTGGAACATCCCACGGCCCGGGAAGCTTTATGATATCCACTCTTGACTCCCTTTATAATATTGCTCCCGACGCACTGAAAGAGGGGGCTAAAATAAAGATTTTTAATGAACGGTTTCCTGAAAAAAATGATGTTTGATATCAATACATTTATATGACATCAGCCGATAATAAAACAAAAGCAGTTAATAATGTCCGGGGGATGTTTGCGGATATATCCCCTGACTATGATTTCATGAACAGGCTGATGACCTTCGGGATGGATATATCCTGGCGCCGGTTTCTCTTATCCAAGGCGGACTTACCCAAAGCGGGCCTGCTTCTCGATGTCGGCACTGGAACAGGGGATATTTCCTTTGAGGCATTACGAATCGATCCCACCCTTCGGGTGACAGGGGTTGATTTCACTTCAGAGATGATGGAAGTCGGACGAAGACGTAAAGGCGCCGAAAAGATAAACTGGTGTCTTGCCGACGCCCAATGCCTGCCTTTCCCTGACGCGGCATTTGATGCCGTTGTATCAGGGTTTCTTGTGAGAAATGTTTCTGATGTCAGATCGGCGCTAAAGGAGCAGGCGCGTGTTGTGAAGCCCGGCGGGTGGGTAGTCTGTCTTGATACGTCTCCTGCCGGCAAAAATATTTTCAAACCTATAATTGTGGTTTATCTGAAGATATTAATTCCTCTCTTGGGGAGAATACTTACCGGCAAAGGGGATGCATACCAATACCTTACAAAATCCACCATGAGTTTTCTCGAACCTCAGGCCCTGCTTGAGATTATGATTGGCACAGGGCTTGAGAAAGTGGCATTCAAGAGATTAATGTTAGGGAATATAGCCGTGCATTGGGGCATGCGTCCGGCAAGGAATAAGGAAAAACCGTAAATCTCTATTTGGCGTCTTGTTTATAACCGATCTCCCAGTCTCCCCGTTAAAGGGGGAGACTGGATAGGATGACGGCCCGGTTACGGCTTTATGCCTCTGCCGGTCTGCCGGGCAGGGACGGAGCTTATTTATTGAGCGAGATAGATTTCGACGTTTGCTTTTGATCTTAAATCCGTGACATATTTGCTGACGTCACTGTTAATCTTGTTGGATTTAAGGCCGGTTCTTATGTCTTCCTTTGACTCATCCAGGGTTATTGTCTTTGCTGCTTTTTTGTCTGTAACTTTTATTATATGAAAACCATATTCGGTTTCAACAACATTGCTGATTTCGCCGGGTTTCAGGGAAAAGGCGGCATCCTCAAATGCCTGGACCATCTGGCCCTTGTAAAAGTAATCCAGATCTCCGCCATTGTCTTTCGTATAGGTATCCTCTGACACCTCCTTGGCAAGGGTTGCAAAATCCGCGCCTGCCTTTACTCTCTGTAAAACCTGGTCTATCTTTTTCTTGGCCTCATCTTTTTTTGCCTGGTCAGCGGAAGAGTCAACCATTACCATGATATGGCTTGCCCTGACCTGCTCCGGTTCCTGAAAGGAACTGGGGTTTTCATCATAATATTTTTTAACCTCCTCATCTGAGATGGTCGTTTTTTGGGTAAATTTATTATCGATAAAATTCTGGATGGTCAACCCCACCTTGATCTGATCCTTAAAGGCGCTGTCGCTGAAATTATATTGTTTTAACGCCTCCTTGAATTCCGCTTCAGTTGAGAATTGCGCCTTCTGTTCGGCAAAGGTAGCGTCTATTTCCTTTTCTTCGACCTTTACCCCGCTTTTTACACTTTCCTGATAAAGCAGTTCAGTGCCGATGAGATTTTCGAGAACCTTTGTTTTGATCTGTGTTATCTGTTCATCGGTCACCGCGCCTTCACCCATGGTGGCGATCTGCTGCTGATAAGGGGTCATGGCACTGTCAAATCGTGTCTGTGTGATTGTGACTCCATTGACTGAAGCAACCTTGCCAATATTGGCATTTGCCGCACTTTTCGTAGAAGCAGCAGTGTCTTTATTTGATGTTGCTGTGTTTGTAGCGCCTTCTCCAGCCGGGGCCAGGACTGCCGAGAATAATAGTATCAAGGATGATAATGTTGCCGGAAGAAGACTTCTAAGGTTGTATTGCATGTTGTTTCTCCTTTAAGAAATTCAAAAAATGTCTTTGGGGAAATATCAATAATAAACTTTACGGCAAATTCCCCCACAAGGTTATACAAGTTAAACCAGGATGACACTTGTAACTATTATGTCTTTCCTATTAGCACACAACCTTGACTAAATTTCAATCCTTATTTTTAATTTTTCAGATGATCACCTCATAAAATTTTAAAACAGGTTCGCCTGCAAGCATTGGCGACATCTGTTCGCCGGCCTTAACATGATCCGGGTGAGTGGAGCCTGCAATAAATGTTTCGTGGCTCTCATGCTCAACCACGATGACATAATTGCCGCTTTCCCAGGACTTAAGCAGCCGTCGGGCAATAAGTCCCTTGTGCTCTGCAAACTCCTTGTTTGTTCTGGCAAACCATTTCTTGAATTCTTCCTCTTTGTCCGGTCTGATCGGAAAATTAATTATAGCAATAAACATGATAAATAGCTCCTTTAGCATTAAATATGGTTAAAATACTTTAAGAAATAGATTATGATCTGATCATGGTTAACAACATTTTGAACTGTTCAACAGCCTTTAAGGCATGGGGTTCATTGGCAGGCATAATAATCATTTCACCCTTCTTAAGAGTAAACGGCTTGCCGGAGATCCTGATCTCAGCAGCCCCTTCGAGGACCTGAACCAGCGCATCAAAGGGCGAGGTATGTTCGCTTAAACCCTGACCCTGGTCAAATGAAAATAATGTTACTGTACCTGTCTTTTTCTCAATTATCGTTTTACTTACAATAGCATCTTTTTGATACTCAATCATATCAATCAAAGAACCGGTTCTTATTTTATCTTCCATTGTTTTCTCCTTCGATAAGCTTTTGGCGTAAAATATACTGCTACTGGAAATTTGTTTCAAGTCATTATATCTGTATAATTATTTGCTGTTGCAAATAAGTGTGTTTAAACCTAAAATCTGCCTCGTTTAATTCCGCGCTGTGACCCGGCTGAATGGGTCCCCGACTTTTTCCATGAACAAGGTCTTACGGGGTGTCCCCCTCTGGAGGGGGCAAGGAGGAGGTTAGACCCTTCAGCCCTGCAATTTACTAATCTGAGGCTTTTATGAGCACCTATGCTATTTATCCTCTTCAGACAGCAAGAACCACCCGTCCTATGCATTTTCTCACGTATTTAAGAAACTTCGGCAGGGATGTTGAGATGTTTTACGGCGCATTCCTTATCAGGGGTGCGGGCCGAAACATCCTTGTGGATACAGGATGCGATGCAGGCAGCTATGCGGCAGGGCCCATGCCGCCTGTTGAGGATGTGGCATCCATTGAGCAGAATCTCAGCCGGTTCGATCTTGAAATTAAGGATATAGACTCAGTCATTCTTACCCACCTCCATTTTGACCACGCAGCCTTTCTTAGCCTGTTTACCCATTGCCCTGTATTTGTTCAGCGGAGGGAGTTAAGAACGGCCTTGAATCCTCATGTCTACTTCTCAAACATGTATGTGCCTTCCTTTTTTAAGGATACGAAATTCGAACTGCTTGACGGGGATATGGAACTGTTTCCCGGCGTTGAAGTAGCCCTTGTGCCGGGACACTCCACCGGCTCGCAGGCAGTCATCGCGCAAACCGGGGAGGGAAGGGCTGCCGTATCCGGGTTCTGCTGTGTAACTGAGAATTTTTATGAGGGCAACATGGCAATTCCAGGTATTCATGAAGATGTGCAGCAGGCCTATGACAGCATGCACAAACTGATCGGCCTTGCGGATATCATTTACCCCAATCATTCTGCCGGACCTGTCAGGGTGAAGGGATGAGCCTGAAATGAGCCCCAAAAAATCAATCCGGGGTTCTCAACATAGTTGATTTATTTTTTCCGATAATATGATCCACAACTTCTCCATCTTTTAAGATAAAATAGTATATAATTATTGAAAATTCTTGACCAATCCGCAACAAAAGGCTTATTCTTTCTATGCTTTTCGGGAGGGACTCTTAACAACTTAATTTTACGTTATAAGGAGTCATTTATGAGAGTTCCAGATAGCTATCATGGTCGTGAACAATCCTTAGTCAAACATCAATTACTCAAAACTTACCTTAAACGATTGCCACTCATAATCAGGGCGAATATTTGATAAGGATAAAATCATGAGCACAAAGACTTCCATTGAATGGACTGAACAAACATGGAATCCGGCAGTGGGTTGCAGCAAGATTTCACCAGGTTGTGCCAACTGCTATGCCGAGGCAATGGCAAGACGCCTTAAAGCAATGGGGCGGATGGGGACTTGACGGAAAGAAACGTGGGAAAAAACACAATGGACGTCTGCTCAATGGTCGCACATGGGATGCCGTGCCGAGGCAAGCGATGCAGCTTGGTGTTTAAATGCTATGTTGATAGGGGAAGCTATGATTCCCGAGGTGGTTGTGAAAGGATCACCCTTCATTGCCAACTACGTTTGAGAACAATCTTGATAATTCATGCCCCCTGTGCAATATTAGCCAAAACTTTAGCTGCCCATCAAATTTTCAGTTCATAATCCATCTCCGATACAAAATATTGCTCGGAGTCCATAATAACGATTTCTGTTTTTTGACTTTTAACATCTAATCGCTTTCTCTCGCGATTGCATTGAAAAAGAAGGAGTTTTTACTTCATTCGAAAACGGAAAAAGCCAAAAAATGATTAAAAATTAACAGGTTGCTAGTTCACTCATAACGATAGAGGGTATTATGAAAAAATGGATCACCTCCGCAATGCAAACCCTTGAAACTTGCCTAAAACCTATACCGCATGAACTAAATGAATTAGACTGGAAGCAGAATCTTTCCCCAAAAAAGGATCGACTGATCCAACATCTTTCAGCTTTTGCCAATCATCCAAATGGGGGAGTTCTGGTGTTTGGGATCAATGACCAGACTGCTTCCCTTGTAGGTATCGAACAATCAGAAGTTATGTCAATCGTTGGGCAACTTGCAAATCTCGGACGTGATGCCCTTGATCCTCCTGTTATACTCGAGCATGAAGTAGTGCCTTTTTCAGAAGTGCATCTCCTATTTGTCTTCGTTAAAGAGAGTAAAATTAAACCTGTTCATTTACGCGGCAAACCCCTTGACCATTGTCATATTCGATCTGGAGGAACAACACGCCAGGCGTCCAGACAAGAGATCGGGGGGTTGCTTCTTAATAGCCGGAATCCTACCTGGGAAGAATTACGAACCACAACCTTGCTCCACGCCGACGAAGTGTTGGATAAGTTAGATACGAAAACCGTCCATCGCTTATTGCAACGTCCACTTGCTCAAACAAATGACGAACTGCTGCGCTGGCTGGCAGAAGAAAAATTTATTGAGCCAGATGGAGGAGGATACTATATTTCCAATTTTGGTGTGATAACCGCAGCACGACATCTGGAAGAATTTGAGGGGCTAAAACGGAAGCGTATCCGTGTCATCCGCTATAAAGGTCTTAACAAGGTCGAGACTATAGACGAGATCATCGGTCAAAAAGGTTATGCCATTGGATTTGAGGGGCTTATCTCCTATCTCAAAGGAATCATTCCACATAGTGAGATTATTGAAAAAGCTTTGCGTCATGAAACAAGCATTTATCCGGAAATAGCTTTGAGAGAACTCATTGCTAATGCGCTCATTCATCAGGATTTCACTATTTCGGGAACCGGCCCTATGATCGAAATCTATGAAAACCGCATCGAATTTATCAATCCTGGAAATCTTCTGCCATCTAAAACCTTAGATCGGCTTATAGGGACAACGCCGGAATCACGCAATGAAATATTAGCATCGGCATTTCGACGCTATCGAATTTGTGAAGAACGTGGGACCGGATTTCTTAAGGTAGTCACCAATGTTGAGCTTTACGGACTTCCACCTGTGGCGTTTGAACAGGGAGAAAATTATTTCAAAGTTACCTTATTCAGACCCCGGAAGTTCGTTGAGATGTCCCAAAAAGAACGCATTGAAGCCTGCTACCAACACGCTATGCTTAAATATTTCAGCAGTAG
>Ga0209287_10000457_pt1 | contig 24616 bp, 22 predicted proteins | sample PPLLak3cmMay2015_2_FD_187255 | JGI IMG/M metagenome (GOLD analysis project Ga0209287, IMG submission 187255) | Freshwater sediment microbial communities from Prairie Pothole Lake near Jamestown, North Dakota, USA - PPLs Lake P8 Core (1) Depth... | ecosystem: Environmental > Aquatic > Freshwater... | reverse complement strand
GTATAGTGAAAGGATGCAAGTTTTTCAGTTATCCTGCTCATCCCAGCAAACCCCTTACTATATACAAAGTGAGGACTGCAAAGCCTGCCAGGCCCCCGATTATCGATTTGATATCCTCATAAAACTTGCCCTTGCCGGGGAGATGAAACGCCAGCATGAGAAACAGCACAATAAATATAGATTGCAGGAAGTTCAGGCCCCACATCCAGAAATCGCCCCATCCGATCTGACACCAGATGATCCCTATATACTCGGATGTGAGAAACAGGCCTGCGCTCAGCAGCAGGAAATTCCTCCCCTGCTGTGAAAGCAGCCTTGTCCTTTCATTCTTTTCTCTCTGTATGATGAACTGGATATAAAACGCTGATGCGTAGAGCATCAGGGGAAGCGAGACATACCGGAATATATGAAACAGGATAATAAGAATATACCCGTAGTTATACATTGAGAAGGCAGGTTCTTTCGGAAAAAAAAGTGTCATGATAAGAAGGACAAGGATCTCAAACCATACCCACACCCTTATTTTGTCTGCATAATCTTTCGGACCCCTTATACAGAGACCCAACAGCCCGAGAACAAATGTCATAAAAAGGAAGGATTCGAAGAAATTAAATAGTGGAAGATGCCCGCTTTGTATAGCTATTGAAATGAGCAATGCCCCGTTTGCAATGAGTGCAACTATACCGGAGGCATATCCCAGGTTTTTACGCCCTGCAATTCTGAAAGAGAAGCATAATAAATTCAAGAATATAATAATATAATACAGTTTTATTAACATTTAAATACACATATATAACATTTTAAAATACACTTGCCCCTTATATCATCATTGATATATGATATCTCCAAAAAAAACAGGTATTTATTGGTCATTTTGAAAGAACACCCTGGATGGAAAGCTGCTCAGACTTTTTCTGGTTATTGTGCATGCCCTGGACGATAATACCTGTATTAACTGGTCCTAATAGCATATAAAATCCTGTTATGTCAAATATGATTTAATCGATTTATCCATTTTATAATGAGGCGGCAAATACTTTTCACCGGAGCTTTAAAGCCGTAAATCTGCATTACAGGCAGATTGTTTCAAGGTCCATATGTTGCCTGAGAATCATTGTACCGCCGCCTTCTGAGACAATCTTTTCAACAGCAGAGGGATTGCGGACCCATGCGCCGGCCAGATGGGTTACAGGCGTCCCTGCAAACACCTCGGGCAGCATGAATGTAGATGGTCCCAGGATTATTACGGACCGGGGATTTCCTAAACCGGCCAGCAGCTCATCCAGGGTGCCGGTTACAATTGATGTGCCTGTAATAATAGCCACCGTGCATGCTGAAAGAGGCCCCTTACCTTCTGCAGGCAATATAGTCCCGGGTCTGTCCTCTCTCAGTTCCAGTATATCAAGTTTGCATCCTGTCTTTTTAAGCACAGGCATGAGAGGGCCGAAAAACCCGACCATGACCACATGATCGGAAGCCTGGACATTGACAATATCCAGGACCTCCTCCTTTGTAGATTCGGGACGGGGAAGCCCGGCAGCAACCGCATTTGCTGCGGCAAGGCCAATGGATCGTTCAAGTGGATTATCGCCCCCTGCAAGCAGATTGCGTCTTCCTCCAAGCAAAGCGAGAAGCTCGACCGTTGGCCTTCCTGCAAGGGTGCCTGCCTTTTGTACGTGGGTGCAGCTTTCCGATTCTTTCCTTGCAGTCCAGGCGAGCCCGATATTGCCGTTGTCAAGTCGAACGCTTGTGTACCCGAGACCAATGCGCACATCAACTGCCCGAAGGTCTTTCGAATAAGGCTGAAGAAACTCCATTATTTTCTGCTGAATCGTTTTATCCATTTTCTTTAGCCCTCTTTTTTGAATAGTAAGGTTTAGCTTAATTCGCAACTATTAAACTCTCTTCCTATTGCCATATTTTGCGGTCAATCAAGGAAGGAGACTTTTTTCAGAAAGGTCATAGGAAAAGATGTCAAATACCTTCCAGTCTCTGCCTGTTTCACCTTCAGTAACGGCCTTCCATTGTATTGTCGCCTTTGACCCGTCTACAATAACGATCACATAACCATAAAGGTCCTCCATGTGATACTCCCCAATAATGTCTGTTTCATCAAGATGTTCGCCAGACCACTCATGTGGCCTCCCCCCGCCCGTGCCGACAGTAATCTGGCGTATAGCATTTCCCGATCTGTCGGTATTAAAGGCACGATTATACATATGGTCATGCCCGCAGAAATAGACGCGCCCTCCTCCGTTGCCGACAGCACTCCAGAACATGTCACGATCCTCTGCATAAAAGGATAGATTGTCTTTTTGATTTACGGTGAATGCAGGCTCATGTCCAAATACAAAGAGATGGGCCTCAGTCTTCTGGGCAATCTGTTCCTCAATCCAAGACTGGTTGACCTTGTGTTGGTGCAAGGTATATTCGTCGAGGCCAATTATAAGGGTGTTTTTATAACTGAAACTGTATGTAAGCCCCTCTTCCCCTTCAGGTCCGTTTTGAGGAATATATTCCTGGTCAAAGGCCTCGCGGAATGCCGATCTCAAAGACTCCTGGGAACCTTCCGGTGGTTCGAGGTCGGCGGGAAGCGGTGACAGGACAAATCGTTCCGGCCCATCTTCATGATTGCCTCGTATCGGATAGACCCTGATGCCCGCATCATAGACGGGCTTCATTACCTCCTTCCAGACGGCAAATTGCGTTGGATAATCGTTCCCTCCGTTATACAGCCAGCCGCTCACGAGATCACCTGCAACCAGCACAAAGTCAGGATGTTCGCGCGCTATGTCGTCTGCAATAAGCGTGAGGATCTTTTCATTGATAAATGGCTTATGAGATTCAGTATTTTTGTTTCCCTGCGTGTCAGCGATAACAGCAAACTTCCATGGAGCTGTCTGTTCCTGCGCAATCTGCCCATGGCTGCATCCACATAAAATCAGAAATAAAAAGAGTGATGCAACCCGTAATAGAAACCGTTTTGTTAAATGATCCATTTTACTCCTTATCCTATATACCCTTTAGACACCTTTCCAGTCTTTAAAAATATAGCATTGATTTTCACAGATCATACACTGTATTTATGTAATTATTATCTCGTAACAAATCAATTAAAGCGGAGGCCTACCCTTTAATATTCTCTCCGCATCACTGTCGGTCATATCTATCTTGTAAATCTCGGAATAAAACCTTTTCATCTCCTTAATAATGTCCCAGTCCTTAAACAGCTCCGGATGGAATTTCTTTCCAAGATACAATGGCAGCAGCGCAGTTTCACAGCTGGTCATATCCCAATAGAACATCCCCGCCGGTATATTGTAGATCTTTCCTGATTTGTATGCCTTGAATGTTTTCAGATTCGCATCGTCTGCCCCCGCATCCGATGCCCCGTACATCCCCAGGAGTATTATGTCGGGGTCCCACCCTATTATCAGCTCCCTGTTGACCTCTGCGTAGTAACTCTGAATTTCTCCGGGCAGGTATATCCCTCCGGCCAGTTCGGTGTACCACCTCATTACGGAATTGTATCCCTGCGTGGAATAGAGGTCCGTTGCCTTGCCGTAATACACCTTGGGTTTGCCTGGCACAGGGATATCTGCTGTAATCGCTTTAACCCTTGAATTGATCTCATCCATATATTCACAGTATCTCTCGGCCCGGTCCTTTGCCTCCCGGCCCAGGATCTCCCCGAAAAAACGGATCTGTCTCTTGAATTCGTCCATATATTCGTCGATATTTGTGGACGCCACATTATTGTCAAAGGGACAGACTGCAGGTATCCCAGCCTCTACAACCTTTTCAACGTTGCGGCGACCCTTGGGATAAAACACCAGGTCCACCTTGAGGCTAAGGAGCCTTTCCACATCCGGGATGTTTCCTGATTTATCAATCGGGATGCCCTTGAGCTCGGGATAGAATTTACAGGCCCACTGAGTAGCCTCCTTCGGCAGCATGGCAATCCTTTTCCCGTTGCTGAGCATGACTATCTTATCGTATGCCGGATGGTAAAAACACGCGATCCTTTCGGGATAGGACGGGATATCGATCCTTAAACCGTCAAGCCCGGTAATCGTCCTTTTATCTGCGGCCCACAGGGTGTTTGTATAAGCAACAAACATGGCCAGGGCTATAAGTAATATGAATAAAATCAGCCTGTGTTTATTGATCATAAAATTGATAATTTCCTTTTCGACTTTATGCCTTCCATTGGTTGGCCTGCTTTATCAGGAGATATCCCAGAAGAGGGGCGCCCAGAAAGGATGTGAAGATGCTTATTGGTATCTCCCCGCCCGGCATGATCCTCACGATGGTATCCGTGATGAGTAAAAATGCAGCCCCGAGTATTGCGGCAAAGGGGATCAGCCTGGTGTGATCAGGACCTATGATCATGCGCGATATATGGGCGACGATAAGGTCCACAAACATGATTATCCCGCAGGATGAGCTTCCTGCTGCCACTATAAGCGTTCCAAATAGCATGAAGATTATCCTTGAAGATTTAACATTTATCCCCATGGACATGGCCTCTTCATCTCCAAGGGCCATGAGATTGAGCCTTGATCTGAATATATAGATAACAAGTATCCCGATTGATATTATAACAAAGGCCCTTATCACATTGATCCAGAGGACATTGTTAAGCCCGCCCAGCATCCAGAATGTAATGGCCGGGAGTTCTTCATAGGGGTCGGCTAAATATTTCAAAACCGATCCTGCTGCCTGAAAAAAGGTGGATACGATAACGCCTGCGATCACAAGCGTCGTCATGGTATTAATGCCGCGATTGCCTATCAGATAAACCAGGAGCACGGCGGCAATAGCCCAGGAAAAGGCAAAACTTTCTATGGAGAGCGCGGTTTTGCTGAAGAATATTATGGCAAGGGAGGCCCCGAATACGGCCCCGTGTGTAATCCCCAGGAATGAAGGCGATACAAGGGGGTTTCTCATAATCCCCTGGAAAACGACCCCTCCTACCGCAAGGGCGGCGCCCGTAAGAATAGCCATAAGAACCCTGGGCATCCTGACGGACCATAATATCATGGAGGGTATGGCAAGCTCATGGGACAGGGGTCTTCCGGTTATTTTGCATGATATTACATCCCAAAGGGTTTCAAGCCTTATATGATACTGTCCCGTGGTAAGGGCGAATATAACGCAGAGCAAAAGCAGGATTATTATTGTGACAAAGGCGGTGTTTTGTTTCATTGTATGTAATCGGGTAGGACATATTCCGTCCCCCTGTCGGTATATTCTATTTTTATCCTCATGTCATAGATTGCCTCAAGTGATTCCGCGTGAAAGACCTTGTCTCGCAGGCCCTGATGGACTATGCATCCCCTGTTTAACATGATAAGCCTGTCGCAGTATCTTCCGGCAGCATTGGGATCATGCAGGGTTATAAGGGTGGTAAGACCCCTGTCCCTGGTTATCTTTTTAATAAGTTCCATTATTGTATGCTGGCGCTTGAAATCGAGGTGCGAAATCGGTTCGTCAAGAAGAAGGATATCCGTCTTCTGGAATAAGGCCCTTGCAATAAGGACCATCTGTTTTTCGCCACCCGAGAGTTCATTGTATCTTCGCTCTGCGAGATGCTCTATACAAAGCTCTTCAAGGATTTCCATGGCATTTGAATAATCCCTCTTTACAGGTATGCCTGAAAACCCGAATCTGCTGGTGCCTCCCATCAGGATGATCTGCATGACGGTAAAAGCAAAGACTATGTTTAATTCCTGAGGCACGGAGGCCATCAATCTTGCGATGTCTTCACGTGAAAATCCTGCGATGTTCCGGCCCTTTATCCTAATGCTTCCGGATTCATTTTCAAGGATCCTGTTGATGCATTTAAGCAGGGTCGTTTTCCCTGAACCGTTAGGCCCGAGAAGCCCGCAAATCTCCCCGGCCTTTACGGAAAAGGTTATGTCGTTAAGGATTCTCTTTTCCCTGTAACTAAAACATATATCTTCAACTGCAAGTATATCGTTGTTTTGCATCATACGCCACTTAACTCTAAATAACTTTTACAGGCTTCATAAGGTCTGCACCTATCATTACAATCCCTCTTTATTCCACCATATCACAGCCCATTTAAAGACTTTTTTATATTCAATTACAGATTTCCCGTCCTTAACAATCATGTTTTGACGCAGATACTGATCCAGTCTGTACTCTTCATTCAAAGTCATTTCATTGAGCATCCATTTCATATAATTTCTTGCTTCGTTAAGGTCATCAAAGGTCTTCCAGCTTTCCTCCGGAATAAAAAATATATTGGCATGTATCCCCATCTGATACAGAAGATTATAAATATAGATGTAATCAACAGCAGGTATCAATTCTCTTCCTATTGCCTCAAAAATCTGCCTGTCATAGGGTCCATCCCCGACTACAGTAGAGATATAAACACGCTTCCGGGCAGCGCCGATCAATTTCATTATAGCTCCATGGATATCATCCACGGAAAGCGACCGGGACGCAATTGCAATATCATGAAGACCTATACCCCTGGATGACCAGTCATCATCCCAGCTTACCTTAAATGTTTTTACATTTTTTATATTACGTTTTTGAATTTCTGCTTCAAGCAATGCCAGCATCTTATCAGAATAATCCACGGCAGTTATTTGCTTTACCCTGTCTGCCAGAGGCAGGGCCAGTGTTCCGCCCCCGCATCCCATATCAAGGACTGTCCAGTCCTTCTGCGGCTCCATGCTTTTTACAAAGGCATCCGGATAGGCTGTCTTGCCTGCATGATCCACAAAAGATGCAGCCCTCTTATCCCAGTATTGATACCCAGGTTCCTTTTTCTCAGGTTTTCTTTTTCTTTGATTTTTTATAAGGACATCCCAGTCAATGTCTGAAATGTCCTTTATTGCTTTCTTTTGAATGCCGTGCATCTCATCAAATCCTTTTGAAACTTGTTCATGAATTATGATTCTGAATTCATTCGATCAAGTTTATTGTTCAACTCCTCTCCTTCTAGGGGAGGATTAAGGTGGGGTCTCTTAGGCTTTTTTGTTACCTGACGGATATTGTCTGACCCCCTCCTCCCTCCCCCTAAGAGTGGGAGGAAGGTTGTATGGTTTTTTCAGTTTCACATTTCAGATTTTGCTGCAATCATCCATTATTTAAGTCTGGTCTTACACACAAACCCTGCCTTTTAAATTTTATGGATTAGTAATTCACCAGCGTGTAATATCTCTTATTTTCAGCACATGGCCTGCACACGTATTTTCCATTCGCCATTACGTCCTTCATGTCTAAAACCCGTTCCCCGCATATTGAGCAGGGCACTGACCTCAAAGGCGGCCCGGGCATATCCTCCGGCCTGATTTCCACCTTGACCTCAGCAATAGAAAACAGCTCCTCGTCGCTTCGTTTTAGATAATCAACCGTGCGAGGTTCTTTCTCAATCATCTCACGGGTATAGATTTTATCTCCGTCAGGATTTTTTTCAGCTATCCTGACTGCCGCGCCGGTCTTAAGATTAATAAATGTCGCTGCCATCTTTCCGTAATCCATGATCTTCATGGTTCGTTTTCCGGGCCGGCACCCTGTGACTGAAAGAATCGCGTCAGCGGCGCATCTGTCCATCTCCACAAAAACCATAAGGCTTTTCCTGTCTTTGCCCTTCGGGTCATTTATTCCTATAGCATTCAACCCCATAATGGACATACGGACACCCATCACAGCGCCTGCGCACAGGCTTCCATGGAATATTTTCGCCTCCTCAAGGCATTTTTCCAAATTAAAATTGCTGTCTTTCATAAACAGTCCTTAATAAAATATTTCCGTTATACTTCCCAAAATATAACGGGACCAGTCAAGTAATTTTTTAAAATATTTTCATTTTTATTATGGTCATAATATGACATTTATCGTAACATGATGAAATCATATGACAATATACATTACTTAGCTCTTGCCATATCGACGCGTATAATATAGATTCTTATCTTCCAAACAGGAGCAAGATGGCAGGTAAAGACCCAATCAAATCCAAATATAAATGGTATGATCCGATATTATTCTGGATACTGATCCCTTTGTTTTCCGTTCTGGTCAGGCTGCTTTTTCTCTCATGCCGGGTGGTGAGGATTGAAGGCTCGGAAAACGAAAGAAAAGCAATCGATATGTCAGGGGACAAGGTCATATACGCATCATGGCACCAGAGGCTTTTCTATCATGTCCACCGCCTGAGAAGGCGCAGAATAACCGTAATGATCAGTCAGAGCCGTGACGGGGAATATATAGCAAGGCTCATAAACTGGCTGGGACTCAAAGATGTGAGGGGTTCCTCCACCAGGGGCGGCGTCGATGCCCTTAAAGACCTTGTCAGGAGGATGAAAAATGGAGCAAACGGCGGCATGATCCCCGATGGTCCTACAGGACCGGCCCGCGAGGCAAAGATAGGCACCATCATCCTGGCTCGCATGACAGGGGCCCCCATTGTTCCCCTTGCATGGGGGGCTGACAGATGCTGGGTATTCAACAGCTGGGACAGGTTCATGATCCCTAAGCCCTTCGCACGTATATCCTATTGTTACGGAGAGCCGATTGTTGTCCCCCATTCAGCCAGAACTCCCGAGATGGAGGAGTATCGAAAACTCCTGGACGAGAGGCTGAACAAAATTACAAGCCAATGTGATGGGGTCTTCGACGAGCAGTTGACATAAAATGCTTTTATGAGGTGAATTATTTCATGAAATCGATGACTATCCATTCCTTTTTTATTGCTGCCGTGCTGTCTGCACTTGTTTTTTTAGCGGCAGCCTGCGATTCCGGAAGTTCCAGCAGTTCCAACACCCCGGCCGGTTCAGCAACCCCGGCAGGTGAACCTGCCAAAGGGTCGGGCTACTATGAATTTTCCCTGTCGATACATGACCCCGCAACCTCCAACAACGGTAAATTTTATCAGGCCTGGGCGGATTCCATTTATAATAAAACCGACGGCCATGTTAAAATCACCCTGTACTTCAGCGGCTCTCTGGCCTCAGCTGCCGACGTTGGAGAAATGGTTGAAACCGGGGGCGTTGACATAGGCTGGATATATACGTCTTACTATAAGGGACAGTTTCCGCTTACCGATGTCACCAACATCCCCCTGGGCGGTTTTGGCGATGCGCTGACTACCACCAATGTATTGTGGGATCTGTATGACAAATACGATGAGCTAAAGGCTGAGTGGTCAAATTACAAGGTGCTCAACCTCTATGGCATCCCCGGCATGGTGTTCGCCAGCGTTAGCGCCCCCATAGACTCGCCGGATGACCTTAAAGGGCTCACAGTGCGAACACCGGCCGGCCCCATAACCACCCTCTTGACAAACCTTGGCGCAAGCCCGGTTGTCATGGCGCCACCCGATGTGTATGAGGCATTGGAGAAGAAAAATATAAACGGCTATATATTTGAGCCTGCCGGGATAGCCAACTTCAAGCTTCAGGAAGTTACCGGATATATTACCGACATGCCCCTGTATGACGGCGCCTTTGGGCTGGTAATGAACTGGGACAAGTGGAATTCACTTCCGGCGGAGTATCAGAAGATTATCGAGAGCGCCACACAGAGATCAGGTTCTCTTTCTGCCGCACAGGCCTTCAGCGATGCAGCCGCCGAGGCCCGCAAGATAATAGCTGATGCAGGCTGCACATGGGTTACCGTAACCCCCGAGGCCAGGGCCGAGTTCCAGAAGGCCGCCGATGCGGTTATCGCCAGGTGGCCCGAAGGCATTAAAAAAGACAATTTTGACGCTGCGGCTTATATGACTGATGCCATTTCGATGGCTAAGCACTTCGATTCGCAATTGCTATAACATATTATAATATCTATCATCTCTGTTTTGCTCACTCAGTGCTTAGTCCTGAGCAAATAAATCTGTTATCGTATTTATGGATCGAAGGACTAAGAAACAGTAAAAAAGTCACTGAAGAAAATCGAAAGGAAGTGCCCGTCAATGTCTGCTGTAACCATTGGAATCATCGGCATTGTGGCTTTTCTGGTGCTGATATTTCTGGGAATGAATATCGGTCTCGCATTGCTGCTGGCAGGAGCTGCCGGATACGCCGCGGTGATAAATCCGGCCGCTGCCATCGGGCTTCTCCGCAAGGTCCCGGCTACCCAGGCAAGCACATATACATTTATCGTAATACCTCTTTTTATAATGATGGGCAATTTTGCCTTCCATGCAGGTCTCTCCAGTGCCCTGTATAAAGCAGGAGACAAGTGGCTTTCACGGCTTCCCGGCAATCATGCCTGCGGGACCATCGCCGCCAGTGCCGGCTTTGGAGCCATTTGCGGTTCCTGCGCCGCTACCTGCGCGACCATAGGCACCATTGCCCTGCCTGAAATGCGCAGATATAAATACGCTGACAGGCTTTCAACCGGTTCAATTGCGATGGGCGGCACACTGGGCATCCTGATCCCTCCAAGCACACCGATGATAATCTATTGCATCATGGCTGAGACATCCATCGGGAAGATGTTTGCCGCCGGCATCCTGCCCGGTATCATGATGGCCGCCTTGAGCATAATCACCATAGTCATCCTGGTTAAGATAAATCCTGACATTTCGCCGCCCCCTAAAAAATGCTCATGGAAGGAGCGGTTTGGTTCCCTGAAAGGCCTCATCGGGGTTGTTGTCCTGTTCGGGGCCGTACTCGGCGGGATGTTCTCCGGCTTCTTCTCCGTCAACCAGTCCGCCGCGGTTGGCGCCTTCCTTGCGGTTATTCTGACAGCCGTATATAAAAACCTGACCTGGAAGACTTTTTCGACGGCTTTAAGGGACACGGTTACCACTTTCTCAATGACCTTCCTGCTCCTTATAGGCGCCAGCGTGTTCAGCAATTTCCTGGCCATCACAAAGATCCCGATGATTCTGGCCGATACGCTGCAATCCATGGATGCATCTTTCGCAGTCGTACTTCTTCTTATGACCATAGTATATATAATCCTCGGTATGCTTATGGATGAGCTGCCTATGATATTGCTGACAGTGCCCATTTTCCTGCCCATTGTTGCCGGCTATGGAATTGATTTCATCTGGTTCGGCATCTACATAATACTTGTAATGGAGCTTGGAGCGATAGCCCCTCCGGTCGGCCTGAACTGCTTTATCATACAGGGCATATCAAAGGACATCTCACTGGGTACCGTCTATAAAGGAGCTCTGCCCTTTGTGGCGACGATCCTGTTCGGGGTTCTTCTGATCTATATATTCCCGCAGATTGTAATGTTCCTTCCGAACATGATGGGAGGGTAACTGACGTATGATGAAAATCGGAGATATTGTAAAAAAAATTACGTTTCTCATGAGCCTGGTCAGTTATGGCGGGGTTGTTGCGATCATGCTTCTGAATGTTCTTGACGTGTTTATGTCCAAGACCCTCAACAGATCCATCACCGGCGCTTATGAGATAACCGAAGTGCTTTTACTTTGTACGATTATGGCCTCCTTTGCCTATGGGCAGACAAAAAAGGCGCACATCAATATTACTTTATTCATCAAACATTTACCCGGAGCAATAAGGTTGATAATATTCGGCATTATGGGATTTTTGTCCGCCGGTACGGCTGCTGTAGTAGGTTATGCCGCCATTCTTCAGGCGCAGTCTGCCATAACCAAGGGATCCGCAACAGGCGTATTGATGATCCCGATGTATCCTTTCTACTATGTTGAAGCCGCTGCAATGTTCATTTTTGCCATAGCGCTTCTGTATGATACCCTGCTGTCGTTCGCTGCAATATTCATTAAAAAATATGAAAAGGCGGTAACCTCCAGCTGGGCCTGAGGTAGAGCACCAGGCAGGGTTAGCATCTGTCGATATCAGTTCAAAACAAATTTATCGGGAGGCACAAAATGATGAAAACGGGAATAACCTGTTCCGTACTGATTGGAATTTATTTACTCCTTGTTCCCCTGGGCATTGTAAACTCACAAACAAAACTGGAAAAGTTTCCTCTTCCCCCATCCGAGGCAGATCTTACGGCGATTAATGCAGAACCCTGGTTGCAGGTTGATGAAGATCCTGATGTCTACCTGGAAGGTCCGGCATTTGACCGCCAGGGAAATCTTTACGTAACCACAATTTTTAATAATCGAATAATAAAAATCAGCCCGGACAAACAGATAACAACAATCTTCAACAAAAAAGGTATTATGCCGGACGGCATAGCCATTCATAAAGACGGCCGGCTCTTTGTAGCATGTCTGTCCGGAGAGCTTATGGCGATGAATCCTGATGGGACCAATATCACCTATATAAAACCCAGGTACCATGGAAGACCAAAAAGCATGAATGATCTGGTGTTTGACTCTGAAGGTAATCTTTACGTCTCGGATTTTTCCGGAACACCCGGTGATCCGACAGGGGGAATATACCGGTTTTCTTCGGATTTTAAGACTGTAACGCCGGTTATTGAGGGCCTTGCATCGGCCAATGGGGTTGCGTTCGCACCGGAAGGCAATGCACTCTGGATCTGCGAAACAAGCAGAAATACTTTGCTCCATATTGAACTGCTGGATGATGGGATAACGATAAATCCGATTGCCGGCGCTACAACACCATATCACTACACAGGTGGGCCGGGCGGATGTGATTCATTGAGGGTCGATATGGCCGGCAACGTATATCAATGCCTTATATTTCAAGGCAGGGCGCTGGTATTAAATAAGCGGGGAGTCCCGGTAGCTAATGTATTGATTCCTGGCAGAGATGAAGGCAAACATCTGATCACACCGAATCTTGCATTCAAACCTGATACTGATGAGGCCTATATTATTGCCGGCGGTGAAGGCGGGGCCTGGATTTATAAATTCCATGGGCTGGCTAAGGCTTTTAAACTGTATTCACATCAATAATATTTTGAGTCTGATAATTGAAAGTTGCGGAAGAGGATTTAATGAAAAACAATTAAATACAGGGGGCAAGTGAAAACATGAAACAGAATGCAATTTTTAAGTTAATGAGACTTTCGGGAACAACTTCTGTGCTGCCGGTCACAATAATTTTTGTGATGACATGCCTCACAGGCTGCAATCAATCTGAAATAAAAAGTATCGAGGCCCGTGTAAAGCAGCTGGAGGCTGACAATGAATTGTACAAGAAAAAGGTTGAGCGGGTCGATGCCATCCAGGAGATACAGAACCTTATGGGCAGATATGTATGGGAGCACGAGGTGCAGAAAGACCCTGAATTCATTGATACGAAGTTTGCTGATAACCCGGATGTGAGCTGGGAGGTTGCCCATCTGGGTTTCTATCAGGGCCGCACAGCGGTCAAGGAAATTCTTGATCAGCATGGCCCTAAAGGGGGAACCATTGCGCCGGGAACGCTTTTTGTTCATACCCTCACCACGCCTGTTATCGAGATAGCAGAGGATGGCCAGACAGCTAAAGGGGTGTGGAAGTCTCCCGGGGCTGAAACAAGCACTGATCCTAAAACAGGCAAACTGACGGGCATGTGGGCGTGGACAAAATATGCCTGTGACTTCATCAAGGAGGACGGTCAGTGGAAGATACTGCATTATCATGTGTACAGGATCTTTATGACGCCGGCAGATAGGAATTATACCGATGATTATGAAAGCAAGGTCCTGGGAAAGGCAATAGCCGGTGCGGTCAGCGGCGGAACACAAGGATCGGGCAACAGGCAGCCCACAACATATGATAATCCATTTACAACAACATATGTCCCTGAACTTGTGCCGGCTCCGCCTGTGCCTTACAAGACATTCAGCGAGACATTCAGCTATGGCAAGCCGGCAACAGCAGCCACGAAATAGATAAAACCTCAAATTATCCTCCCCTTTTAGGGGAGGACTGAGGTGGGGTCTCTTATGCCAGGATCCACCTATATTGATCTTTCAAGACCTCCTCCCTACCCATAAAAGGAGGAGGAAAAATAATTTTGGAAGGATAAAATTATTCACTGGAAAGCCGGGAGGCCTGGAGGCCAGGAAGCTAAAGTGTTGAAAGGCTGAAATGCATGGAAAAATACTTTACACCACCAGGCCTCCAGCGTCACAGGCTCCTGGTTTTCTAGCATCCCAGCCTCCAAGCTTCCCAGCTTTCTAGCTTTCAAGCCTTCTACTTCTTTACCGGAATCTTAATGTATCCCTGCATGAGCTTGAGTATAGAAACAGGGAGCGAATAATCTTTGATGACCTCAGTACTCTTGCCCCGGCCGGGCGTGCGTCCTAATAACATGCCCGTTGCGCCCTCATAGGCGCCGGTGCCGCCCACGATTACGTTTATGAGATAATCCAGCTTCCCGTCGTCGGCATTCTTGTCTAAAGGCTCTATGTTGCCGACTATGCCGTCATAGGCGTAGATGTTTCCATCCTTGAGCATATATATGCAAAAAAGCTTCGTTTCGCCGTATGCCTTAACCCATTCCTCATTAAAATAGCTGGGCACTGGGAAATTTTTAGCCTCAGGATATCCAAGCCCGGCAGTATATTCTGCCCTGCCGAAAGGATCTATCCAGCCTATGCCCGTATGCCTTGTCATCTCGCCCCCCGGCCATTTTTCATAGAGCGCGGCGCCCGCCTCCATCATCATAGTGATGGGTATAGTCTTATATTTTATTTCATCAGCAGATGCCTGTGTATTTCCGGATGAAGCGGCTACCTGTACAGGCTGACCTGGAGATGCCTTTATCTCCTGGGCAGCACAGGAAAAAGAAATCAAGGCAAACATCACAATTAATGATATTGAGATAAAAATTGCCAAACATTTAGATTTTTTTAGTCTATTCATTTCCCCTCCCTGATTAAATCTTTGTTAAAAATTAATTATCACATTATCCAGGATAACATCTGGCGATAAAGGTGCCGCCTGATTCAAGTTACAGAAATCCAAATAAAAATGCAATAAAGGATAATCGATTAATTATTTCGAGGGGAACGCATTGATGTTGAAAATTTTCTATCTCGCAGGAACCAACATAATAAAACAGCTTGAGGTCAGGGAAATGTAATATAATGAATCCCAAAATGCCGTTATTTTTGCGTCACACTACCTCGTGGCAAGCGACTTCTGCAAAAAGATGCACGAACATTCGAGAGATCATCCTATAGAGTTACACATCCTTTCAAGCGTAAGGAAATGACTGTTTATTTTTTTTATATTTAGATGAGGGATAAATTTGAAGCGTGGCTTGATGCATACTGTAATTACTATTTCAACTTCTATGCCATGTAATCAGATAAAAGCCATTTATTAAATGTTCGATATAACCATTTATTATTAATGAATTTTTCAAATGATACAAAAATAGGGTGAATATAGCTGACAATGAATCAGAAGAGAAAGTGCACAAAAGAATGTGCACCGCTGCACATTTTCTTGTGCACTATTAAATAATGTCCATCTATAAATAAAGCTTGGATGGAGCTTTCAGCGATCAGCTTTGCCGCTTGACGCTGTCGCGCCCAGTTTAATCGTGCGTGAGACTGCAATCGTATTTCAGCTGCGGAGCAGCGAAATGTTAATAGATTTTCGAAGGTGATAGATTTTTTAGCTCCGGAGGAGCGGCATAATAAAAAGAATGCAAATCAGATATAATATTTAACATGCCGCTCCTCCGGAGCTAAAATTAAATTGCGATTCACCTGCTATTAATATATCGCGCCTATGGCGCTATGTTACGGTAAAACAAATGAAGTTTCATAAGAGCAATCAGCCCAGTCGCTTGCCGCTTGGGCGGCCATTTTAATCTTGAATTAAACTTGAATGACTATTAACAAGGCTTGGACCTTGTCCCCCGCTGGCGGGGGTAGGGGGTGGGAAGGATTATGGACACAAGGAAACCTCCCCCCTCCAAAGGGGGACAAATGTCCCGGCTTTTAGGTCAAGTTTCATAAAAGCAGTCAGCTAATGAATTGATTTTAACGGTATTGCTTAAAGCTGAAGGCTAATTGCTGACAGCTTGAATCCGAAAGCAGGTGTTTTCGGATTAACACTAAATAGATTATTTCTTATTTTTGTTCTTCAGCGCCATGACAATCTTCTCCGGGGTCACCGGCAGTTCCTTGAACCAGATCCCTGTCGCGTCGTGTATGGCGTTGACTATTGATGGGGGTGCGCTTACGATAGCGCCCTCTGATGCCTCTTTTGCCCCGTATGGGCCGTTGGGGTCTTCTGCAATAATATCAATGTACTCTATATCAGGGACATCCGTTGAAAGGGGCATCTTGTAGTCAGCCAGATTGGAGTTGAGGGTATTTCCCCTGTCCATGACAAATTTCTCATACATGGACTGGCCCATGCCCTGAATAACGGCGCCCTGGCTCTGCGCCTCCACATTTATTGGATTAAGGGGCCTGCCGCAGTCATGGGCTAAAACGATCTTGCTACACTTTACAAAACCGGTCTCCATGTCCACGTCCACCTCGGTGAGCTGGGATGTAAAGCTGTATGAGGTGCCGGGGTTTCCGATGCCCTTGTCAAAATCAAGTTCCTCGACCCCGTAGCCTGAATACCCTCTCCCTATTATGACCGCGCCTGAGTCTTCGTAGCATGCAATCTGGGTCAGCTTTCTAAAGGATATGGCCTGATCAGGCGAATTATTTACATACACCTGACCGCCCCTGAATATGATGTCTTCAGGCCTGACCTTCCATATACTTGATGCTACATCAGCAAGCTGCCTTCTCACATCCATGGCTGCCCTGCGCGCCGCCTCTCCTGCTAACACAGTCACCCTGCTGCCGTAACTCCCTGCATCGCACGGCGTATAGGCTGTATCCACCCTTTTGATATCGATGTCTTCAATTCTGATTCCCAGTTCTTCAGCCACGATCTGCACAAGGACCGTGTCCGAACCCTGGCCGCAATCCGTTGCACCTGTAAGGTAATCTACAGTCCCATCCTCACATAGACGCACGACAGCGCCGCAGGACTGGTGACCTCGCTGCCTTGCGCCTCCCAGGTATGCAGAGCTGGAAAATCCCACGCCTCGGGAGGTATGCTTTTCTCTTTCCTCTTTCCTCTCGTCTCTCCTACTCTTCCACAGGGGATGTTCCGAAAGGGTTTTAATGCCATCAACAAGACCGCATGAATGGACAGTCACCTTGTTGATGGTCTCATGGGGGGCAATAATGGCATTTTTCAATCTAACTTCGATTGGGTCGATCCCCAGTTCCTCTGCCATCATCTCCATCTGTATCTCGGCAGCAAAACGTGTATGGGTGGAACCATGGCCCCTCATGGCCGCGGATATGGGGTTATTGGTGAATATGCGGTAGATATCATGTTTGAAATTAGGGAGCTTGTAAGGCAGGGTGCTGATGCATCCTGTAAGATACATGGTCAAAGGCCCTATAGCTGTGTAGGCCCCTCCATCGGCTATCACGCGGCTCTGCATCGCCGTGATAGTCCCGTCCCTTTTCATGCCCATCTTATTATACACAATCATGTTGTGGCGTCTGCGGCATGTTCTGAGGACCTCCTCCATGCTGTAGACAAACTTTACCGGCTTTCCTGTCATTTTAGAAAACATGACGGAACAGAAGTCCCCGGCAAGGGAGTCATTTTTTGTTCCGCCGAAACCGCCGCCGATAAAGGGCTGGATTACCCTCACCTTATTCAGGGGGAGATCAAAGCAGGCAGCCAGGTGCCTGTAAACAAAATAGGGGCTCTGTTTTGCCGGCCATATGGTGATGCCCGACGAATCCCACATGGCCACGGCAGCCGGGGGCTCCAGGTATCCGGTTATAACCCTGCCTGTCTCAAAGCGGTCTTCACGGACAAGGTCCGATTCTTTAAAGGCCTTTTCCACGTCACCGAAGTCCATGTGGAAATCCCAGCTCAGGTTATTCCTTGCATAATCATGGACCTGTGGAGCGCCTTCCTTCATAGCCTCTTCCGGGTCGAACACGCCGGGCAGGATTTCATATTCAACATCAATGAGCCCGGCCGCCTCTTCAGCTGCATCCTCATCCACTGCTGCAACAGCAGCGACCGCCTCACCAAGATACCTGACCTTGTCAACAGCAAGGGGTGATTCGTCCCTTGTTTTGGGCATCCACCCCCATTTCCATCCGCCAAAGTCCTTGCCTGCAAGTACTCCCTTGACGCCCGGAAGGCTTAAGGCCCTGCTCGTGTCGATGTTAAGGATCCTTGCATGGGGGTGGGGGCTCCTCGCTATCTTGCACCACAGCATGCCCGGCATCTCATAATCGGCAGCGTATTTCGCCTCGCCCGTTGCCTTCATCCTGCCGTCAATCCTGGGGATTCGTTTTCCTATTATTGCATATTCCTCCATAATCTTTTCCACCCTTTCGCTTCGCTCAAGAGAGACGCAAAGAACGCAAACTTTCTAGGTTATGGCATCTTTCCCTGATTTGGGTAAAATGCCGTGAAACATGCCCCCTGAGCAAGACTGAACAATGAGTTTTATTCGCAGAAAACCTTTATCAACATTCCCATCTCAGGAATGCTGATAAAATTTATTCTCTGCGACCTTCGCGTCTCAGCGGTGAATCACTTTTGCGATAACCTCATATTTTGGGCTGCCGCGCTTATGGATTCAAATATCTTTGTATAGCCTGTGCACCGGCAAAGGTTACCGGATATGCCCTCCCTTATCTCCTCCTGTGACGGATCAGGATTCTCATCCAGCAGTGCCTTTGCGGACATGATCATGCCCGGGGTGCAATAACCGCACTGCGTGCCCGACTGCCCAACAAATGCCTCCTGTATGGGATGGAGTTTGTCACCGTCGGACATCCCCTCAATAGTCATAATCTCCTGGCCATCAGCCTCCATGGCAGGCACAAGGCAGCTGTTCACCGTCCTCCCGCCCATGATTACCGTGCAGGAGCCGCATTCGCCCTCGCCGCACCCCTCCTTTGTCCCTGTGAGCTTCAGATCCTCCCGTATAACCTCCAGCAAAGTCTGCCAGGTCTTTATCTCCAGCTCGCATGGCCTGCCGTTAATGGTGAATCGAATCTTTTTTCTCTCCATTGAGTGAACTCCTAATCTAAAATATATTTAAGCCCCCGCCTGACCAGCACCTCCACCATCATCCTCCTGTACTCGGCAGAGGCCCTGTGGTCGTCAATGGGCTTTGCATCTAATGCGGCCGCCATGGACGCATCATTAATTGTTTCATCACAAATATTTGAACCTGCCAGCAGTTCCTCTGCTTTTAATGCCCTGATGGGTTTCGGAGCAACAGCTCCCAGGCCTATTCTGATATCCTTAAAAAAACCATCCTCTGAACGACCTAGAACAGCAACCCCTACAACGGCAAGGTCCATCCTGCTTCTTGGCGAAAGTTTTCCATATATTCCTTTTGTCTTTTCATTCATGGCTGGAATACAAATCTCCTGAAGGATCTCATCAGGCTCTAATGCGGTCCTGCCCGGGGCCTTGAAAAATTCATCAATCCTGATCGCCCTCTCCCCTCTTTTGCTGATGCATCTCAACTCTGCATCCATGGCAAGAAGAGCGGGCGCAGAGTCTGCTGAAGGCACGGCATTGCATAAATTGCCTGCAATTGTGGCGCGGTTTCTGATCTGAATAGACGCAATGCTGCGTGCAGCCTGGGACAATACCGGATATTTTTCTTTGATGACTGTTGACTCGGCCACAGACCGGACACTTGCAAGGGCGCCGATCCGAAGCCCGACCTTTTCATCATATTCCACGTAATCCATGCCTTTAATGCCTTTAAGGTCGACAAGGATCCGGGGAGGGGGCATAATTCTTTTTTTGATCTTGGGGATTACATCGGTTCCGCCGGCATAGACCTTATATCTTCCCGGTTCTCCCTTTGCCAGAATGTCAAGGACCTCATCGACAGTGTCCGGCCTTATATAATCCATCCTCGGCAATCGTCTGTAAAAGACAGCCATATTATTTATCTCCCATTTTCATCTGAAAGAATTTTTTAAAAACTCACGCTTTCGCCTGGCAATGATTTTAAATGACGCAGGGCACAAGGAAACAAACGTGAGGGGCAAGGCGTAAGTCGTAAAGTCAATCGCTGTTCTATCCCCTTACGCCTTACCCCTTATGCCTCACTCGTTGCGCCCTATTTTTTTAAACGCCTTCCCCTTGCGCCATGCGCCTATTATTCACCCTTCACTTATTTTTCAATCCCTGTCCTGGCAGAGACACCTTTCGGATAGTAGTGTTTCACCTCCTTCATCTCCGTCACCAGGTCTGCAGCTTCAATAATAGCAGGGTCTGCGTCTCTTCCTGTTATAACAAGCTCCACATCATCAGGTTTAAGACCTATCAGGTCAAGGAGATCTTCTGTTGTAAGCAGGCTGTATCGTACTGCCACATTAGCCTCATCCAGCACGATAATATGGTACCTTCCGGACAGCATTGCCTCTCTGGCCTCCTTCAGCCCATTTTGAGAGGCCCTTATGTCCTCCTCCTCCGGTGTGCCGCTGATAAAACAGCCGCTCCCGTACTGCCTGAATGTTATATTGTCTGAGAGTTTTTCAAGGGCATGAACCTCGCTGGATTTAATACCTTTCATAAACTGTGCAAAAAAAACCTTAAGGCCTGCACCTGCGGCTCTCAGAGCTAATCCCAAAGCTGCAGTTGTCTTGCCCTTCCCGTTGCCCGTATAGACCTGGATATATCCTTTCATTATTCTGACCTATTTAAACGAATAAAATATTTTTACCGCTATAGACTTCACTATCGCACATCAGCGGGACATCATACCAGCAAGAAAGCAGTCTTTAACTCCCCCTCTTAAGTTAAGAGGGGTTAGGGGGAGTTATGTTAGAACAGCCAGCATCAATCATAACCCCTCCCCACCTCCCCTTTCCTTAAGAGGAGGAGAAGGCCACCACCCCCTAAATCTAAGGGGATGCGACGTGTATACGATGTGTTAGTTGCACGAACAGTTCGATCCGTCACGCATTTTTACTAATTAATTAAAAATACTGCATATTCTCAAGGCAGGATAAATATGTCAAGTATTTGAGGTGTCTCCATATTGTCATGCGGAACCCGGCAGCCCGGAGACTCAGCATGGCGGATAAACAGGCTATGACATGTTCAGCTGATGCCCCGGCATATGCCCTGAACAATTACACAGGCGGACGGTCGTCTATCCAGGTTGCATAGGGCTCAGGGCACGGTGGAACCGGATCCAGTTCCCTGTCAAGGGCATACATCCTGAAATAGGTAGTCGGCTTATCCCTTTTGATTCCAGTGTAGCCGGGCATCCCGTCCGCTCCTCCCTGCATCTTTGCGGGGATCTGGTAATCCACCCAGCTCTTGTAGAAGGGGCAGCGGAACAGCCTGTACCAGTGGTAGTGCCATATCTTCCATTCCCCGTTTTCCCTTATGAAATCAGCGGCAATTCGGCCCCAGACCCATGTGGCCACGGGCTTCGCATTAATGTCGAAGACCTCTCCCATGCGCGGATCGGTCTCATGCCCCGGGCAGTGCCAGACACCGCGCGCTGTCTGGCCATCGTCTGCCACTACAATCTGCGGTGAGCAGAGGTTGTGCTCAAACATGACACCCTCGGCTGGGCCTGACCCGAATATATCCTCGTACATCTTTTTGATATGGTCATAGCCGACATAGACGCCATGGTCTGCAATCTCAGCGCTGGAATCCGGCCTGTCGGCAAAAAACAGGTAGTGGTTTCTCTGGCTGAGAACCCCTTCCTTGTAGCTCCTGACATGACAGGTCATATATTTGCCCATAAGGCGCTGGATTTCATTGTAGGAATTCAACCGTTGTATCTCATGCTCCAGGAATGCTATTCTTTCTTCAAGAGTACTCATAATAATTTGCCTCCATAGATCTGCCAATTATTCCATCTGTTAAGAAGTAGGGGCGGGTTCTAAACCCGCCACCATCATAACCCTCAGTAAAGGGCGGGTTTGGAACCCACCCCTACATATCTTGGCCTTCACCTTAATAATTGCTAAGGAATTGAAACCCTTTGCATTGATTAATCTTTATCAACCGTCAGCACAATGTTCCCTTTATAATCACCGGCGCTGATTGACTTTTTAACGCCGTCAATCGTCATAGCAAGCTTATATCCCTTGGTAGCAGTAATAGTTGAATCTGAGTCAATGGTCAGGCTGGTAAGGTAAGATAGGCCGGTGACTGTCCATTTGGAACCATTGGTCAGCGAGACGATCACGCCGTTGTTGATGGCCTCATGTGCAGTATTAGTGACCACACCGAATAACTTATAGTCTTCTTTATTCACGTAAAGGACAGACTTGGGGTGATGTGCCTCGGATGCGGAGATCACACCGGTGATGCTAGCGTTATTGAATGTAAGAACCATATTTTTCCCTGAAGCCCCACCGCCACCTGGCATACCTCCGCCTGCACCAGCAGAAGAGGCTCCGGGAATGCCAGCTGCGCCCCCCGGCATTCCGCCACCGGCGCCTGATCCGCTGCCCGGTCCCCCGGCTGCACCGCCGGCTACGCTTGTTGTGGCAGCCTTAGTCCATCCGATAGAGTTGTAGAAATTGCCTTCTAATTTAATATTGGAAAAGATGCCAGTCGCAGCCTTTTCGGTAGATGTGTGGTCCCAGGATGCAATTTTTTCAGGGGCAGTGGTGGGCTCGGTGTAGGGTTTCCCGGTAGGGCCTGGATCATCAGGATCCATCACCTGCATGATAACTCCATTCCCTGGTTTCAGTTTTGCACCTTTGGAGCCGTCCACGGTGACCGCTACGGTTGCGCCTTTGTTAAGGAAGATGGTCTCACCGGTGTTGAATATTGTTCCTCCGCTTACATCAATTGTGCCATCTCCGGTGCTCATTATGCCGAATCGTTCTGAGTTGATGACAGTGCTTTTATTCTTAATCGCTTTGAGTTCTTTGTCGGTCAGACCGAGCTTAAGATCGGTGTTGAGCTGTGCGACGGCCTCGGGAGTGCTATCACCGTAAAAGAGAAAGCCGCCTTTTAAGGTACTAACGTCAAAGGCAACTTTGAATTCACAGCCAAGGAACCTTTCAGTAGCATTGCCAATGGCATACGTGCCATAGCCACCGATGTTGCCGGTGATTGAGATTTTGCTGTTAATGGCAGTTAGTTTAGGGGTTGTGCAGCCATCAGTGGACAGGACGCCCCATCCTTCAGCTGATATGGAGGTGTTTATATAGGTGGCCTGGGTGTTGACACCCAGCAGGTTTGTGGCGCGGCAGTTGCCTAGAGAGCCGCCTATCGGGAATCCTCCCCTCATCTGGGTAATATCGGCGTTGCCGGCATAATCCTTCGGGAGCACTCCATCCATGGTCTTTATGGTAGAGTTCTTGACGATGACGTTACTGCCTCCTCCGGCGATGACGGCTGTGCGTACCACTCCTTTATTATTAATATCAGCGCCATCCACAACCAGCCGAGTGTCAGCTCCGGTGGCCACAATGGCCGCGCCCTGGCCGGCAAAATCGTTGCGGCCGTTGCCGGTTAAGTTTATTTTGACCTTGTTAAGCGTGTAGCTGCCGCCGGCTACATAGATTCCATTAAAAGATTCACCGGTTGACCTGATCTTGATGTTGTTAATTTCAAAGCCGGTCGGCTTATTGCCGGATACTGCTGCAAGAACAGATTTTGGTTCTACAACGCCTGTTTCATCCAGGTAGACGGCCTGTCGCAAGAGGAAAGTAACATTCTGGTAGGGCGCCGGGTTATTTGCGGTTACCGTGAGAACAACATCGCCCTTATATTTTCCTGGAATAAGATATGTATCGACACCTGCTGTTGTGACAAGCTGCTGCCCTGTTTCCACTCCATTGACCGTTAAAGTCAGACTATGCCCATCGGGTGCAGTGATTTTAGCTCCCTCATCGATGGTTAATTTTTTCAGACTGGTTGTCTCAGAAACGTTCCAGGTTTCACCTGCCTTGATTGTTACATTATCAGATTTCGCGGCCAGAGCCTGTTTGGAGGCAGAAGCAGGAGCTTGAGCATAAACCGGCAGGGACATCGCTACGAAGCAGGTTATGATTATAGTTAGGATAAAGCCTTTGATGGATATTTCTTTAAATCCGCTTTTCTTGATCAAATTCATTCTTCTTTCTCCTTTATGAAAGACATTTCAATATATTGATATTCAAAATATTGATTATGATTTTGGCCAGATTTCTTCAAAATTTCCTCCCATCTTAGGGGAGGATACAGGTGGGGTCTTAAGGTTTTGCTTTCAATATAGATTCTTCACAAGACCCCCTCCTGGCCTCCCCCTTAGAGGGGGAGGAAATATGACCCATATCAAGACTGTTTCTCCATAACTATTACAACACCTTTATAGATTGTTCCTGAGTCGAGGTCCTTTATAACCGTGCCTGTGGTATAATCGTAGAATGTCTCATCATTATCTATTTTACAATCCTTATAAATTAAGCTGATAGCTGAAAGCTTATTTATTTACTATCTCATTTAGCCTCCCCCTTTCCCTGCGGTCAAAATATACCTTGAAGCCGACGGCAACCAGGGTCGCAACAACACCGCAGGCTGTAATGTAGATCCATCCTACCGTATAAGCTTCAGTTGCATCTTTGAGTATTCCGATTACCTGTGGACCAAGATATTGTCCAAGACCGTTTCCCAGGAAAATTATAGCAACGATCGGCCCGATATCACGGCCTTTGAGGAATGTGGGCGCCATGGAAT
>Ga0209287_10000456_pt1 | contig 24624 bp, 17 predicted proteins | sample PPLLak3cmMay2015_2_FD_187255 | JGI IMG/M metagenome (GOLD analysis project Ga0209287, IMG submission 187255) | Freshwater sediment microbial communities from Prairie Pothole Lake near Jamestown, North Dakota, USA - PPLs Lake P8 Core (1) Depth... | ecosystem: Environmental > Aquatic > Freshwater... | reverse complement strand
TTTTGCAAGGTCCTCCGAATAGCTGATCTCGTTAAGATCGCTGGAAAAATTATTATTTGTATTATCTACCGAGAGACCCACTATCTGCACCTGGCGGTCGAGCAACCGTACTATGTAGTCGATCTGCTTCTGGTACAGGTTCTTGTAATACAAGTAATTGGCAAACATTATAATAATGAATGCAGAATAAACCAATATCAAAATCTTTTTCATCGTATACTGCCTGTCCGGATAAAGGTAGTAAAAAAACCTGTTACTGGTTACTGGTTGCTGGTTGCTGGTTCATTGTCTATTATGGCTGCCTTGTAGGAATCCCCTCCGGGGAGGGGTGGGGGTGGGTTTATTACCGGTATTTATAATTATCATCTTCAAGTATACTCGTATAGCTCCTGTATCTCAGGGGATCGATCGTCCCGTTTTCCACAGCTTCCCTTACAGCGCATCCGGGTTCGTCGAGATGAAGGCAGTTATAGAACCGGCACTCTTTTGATATCCTGAAGATCTCAGGAAAGAAGTGATAAATCTCTTCCCTGTCCATGTCGACCACTCCGAACCCTCTTATCCCCGGTGAATCGATAACGAATCCTCCGAACGGCATCCGGTGCATCTCCGGGAATGTTGTGATATGCCGGCCCTGCTTATGGTATCCTGACACCTCCTCCGTTTTCAGGTTAAGTGAGGGGTTAAGCCTGTTAAGAAGCGAACTTTTACCCACTCCCGAATTGCCGGCAATCAGGCTTACCTTGTCCTTCAGCTCATCCCTGATAATGTCAGTGCCCATACCACCTGTAACCGAGAGCCTGTAACAGCTGTACCCGATCTTCTCATACATGGATACCAGATACTCCATCCTCTCCTGTTCAGTGGGACCGTAAAGATCTGTCTTGTTGATAATTAAACCTGCCGGAATCCTGTAGGCCTCTGCTGTTATCAGGAACCTGTCAATAAATTCGACCGGTGTTTCAGGAAGAATTATTGTTATCATCAGAAATGCCTGGTCAATGTTGGCGGCAATTATCTGCGATTCCTTTGAAAGGTTTGAAGATCTCCTGAGGATATAGTTCCTGCGTTCCAGGACTTCCGTTATGATCCCCGAATTCCTGTCTTTTTCTATTTCAAAAAGGACATTATCGCCAACAGCAACAGGGTTAGTGGTTCTTATGCCCTTAACCCTGAACTTGCCTTTAATGGTACATTCAATTATTTCTCCTCCGCGGTACAGAACCCTGTACCTGCTGCCGGTGGATTTTATGACTAAGCCCTGTTCCAAACCCTGAATATCAATTATAAAAAAAATGCAGGGACGTTGCATGCAACGTCCCTACGGCTTAGAATATCATCTATATCCGTCAATTGTCTGATGCCATTAAAAGGAAAGGTTTCATCTCGAAGCTGTGATAGACCGGTCTCAGCCGTTCGGCGTTATAATCTGACAGCTTGACAATTTTCTTCGATGCAGTTATAACATCTATCGGAACATTATCATACCTTCCGTTTTTCAGTACAACAATTCTTCCGTGCACGCCTTTCAGAATAAGGTCAAGAGCCAGGTTCCCGTATGCCATCGGCACAATGGAATCGAGTGAATCAGGATCTCCTCCGCGAACCAGGTATCCGAGTTTCTGGTTAATGATATTGATTGTTTTCCCTCCGTTGTACTTACCTGAAAGTTCTTTGATTCTCTGTGAAACAACATCACCTATTCCTCCCAGTTTTGCATGCCCGTATGCATCTTTTTCGCCGTCGGAAAAGATCATTTCTCCTCCCTTGAACATAGCCCCCTCAGAGACCAGGACTATTGAATATTTGCTGGGGTTGTGGTTCCTGTCCTCCACAAGCAATTGAGTAAGGAGGTCGATATCAAATTTATATTCTGGAATAACACACCTGTTTGCTGAGCCGGCCATTGTCGGAAGCATAGCCGTGAATCCGGCATACCGTCCAAATACTTCAAGTACCATTATCCTTTCGTGTGAGCCGGCTGATGTCCTCAAAGTATTTGTCATCTGTATCGTCCTTGAAACACATGTACTGAATCCGATGCAATAATCGGTTCCCGGAACATCATTATCCATTGTTTTTGGTATTGCAACCACATTGACGCCCTTCTTGTAAAGATGTACGCCATAACTTAGAGTATCGTCGCCGCCAATAGGTATAAGGTAATCAACTCCGAGCCATTCAAGATTTTTTATGACCTCAGGAGTCAGATCATTATATTCATTATTATATGTTGACTGCAGGTGGTCCGGAACACTTGACTTTGACATGTGGCTTGGCCTTGTCCTGGATGTATGCAGAAAAGTACCGCCTGTCCTTCCGGCCCTGTTTACGATATCGTCGGTAAGCGGCAGGAAGTTATTGCTGTTGTCGAACTTCGGGTCTCTTATCAGCTCGGTTATACCGGCCCATCCCCTGCGAAGTCCTATAACTTTATATCCCTCCCTGTTTGCACGAATTGTAACGGCCCGTATTGCAGGATTCAGTCCGGGAACATCACCGCCCCCGGTAAGAATAGCAATTATCCCTTTTGTTTTCTTCTGGTTTACCACGTTTATCTGTTTTTTAGTTGTTGCCATTTTCCATCGATTTTTAAGACCACTAAAGTAAAGTTTTTTGAAATCATTACAAATTCTCAGGCAATATCCGGGTAAGGTGCGGGCCACCTTCGCCAAGGCTACGGTGGCTGAAAGGTGCGGGGTTGGACAATTATATGTAAATTTGAAGAAATTCCCTGATAATGTTCAGAGAGAATTCTAAAGTGAGCCAGCATGTACTGATAACCGGGGGAAGCGGTATTATCGGAAGATATCTTACATCGCTTTTGCTCGAAAAAGGATATAAAGTATCGCATCTGTCGCGGAAGCAGGATCAGTTTGGAAGGGTGAGGGTATTCAGGTGGGATCCGGAGAAGGGGATCCTTGATCCGGTCGTCCTGAGCGGTGTCGATTACATCATTCACCTGGCCGGAGCCAATATCGGAGAGAACAGATGGACGGCAAAACGAAAAGCGGAGATAGTCAGAAGCCGTGTTGCTTCGGCGCTCCTCCTTCATAAAGTTGTCACTGAGAACAAGATGCCCCTGAAGGCTTTTGTTTCAGCATCGGGAACAGGTTATTACGGCGCATTTACCTCCGAAAGAATATTAACTGAAGATGATCTCCCGGGAAATGATTTTCTTGCCGACACATGCAGGCAATGGGAGGAGGCGGCCTGCAGTTTTTCAAATTCAGGAATACGCACTGTCAGGATCAGGACAGCGGTAGTACTGGAGAAGGATTCAGATATCCTCACCCGCTTTCTTGGTCCTGCCGGTTTCGGCATATTACCCGTGCCCGGCAGCGGACGTCAGTATCTGCCATGGATCCATATCAGAGATCTCTGCGGCATTTACCTTAAAGCACTGATTGATGACAAAATGGAAGGTGCGTATAACGCCGTTTCGCCCGGACATTCCACCCTGAGGGAATTTGTAAACGCCCTTGCGGAAACATCCGGAAAAAGAGGATTAAAGATACCTATTCCTGCCATCATGCTTAGGATTGCCCTTGGAAATATGGCTGATATGGTTCTGAAGGGGAGCAGGGTATCGGCTGAAAAAATCAGTAATTCAGGATATATATTTCTACATCCTGAACTTAAGGGATCTTTGAAGGGAATCCTATAAAAAGGTATCATAAGACAAGTCAGGCAAGAATATTCCAGGTTTATGGACTTATCAGTTGTTACCATTTCCGGGCTGAATGGCAATAAGGCTGTTTACCATGGCTTTAAGGGCATCCATTTCTTTCTGCTGGTTTTCGATCTGCTGTTGTTGCTCCTGGATTGCCTTGATAAGAACAGGTACCAGTTTATCGTAAGACATACTCCATAGGTCTTTTCCTTCATCCTCCGGCCTGAATACTGCTTCAGGAATAATGTTATAAACCTCTTGTGCTATCAAACCAATATCATACTTCCCTTCGGGACTGATCACCTCTGGTTTCTTGTTGTCTGGTGTAATATGATGTATATAGCTGCGTGGTGTTAAAAGCATAATTTCTGATAATCCATATTTTAAGATTTCAAAGTCAGACTTGGCTCTTTTATCTGAATAAGTCGCCCATGCGTTGGCCCTTGCCCTGCCTATTCCATTGTCTGTATTATTTGGCAATTCCAAAGCGTAGGTGGGGCTGGTCACTGTTTGTAGTCCAATCCGTCCATTTTTCAATACCGTCATGGCATTTGATGTTAATGTACTTGTCCCATTACCAATGACAAAAAGTCTGTCTGCCGGATTCCACCCTATAATGCTTAATGGAGTATAAGAAGTATTCCACGATCCTAAAACTACTTCACATCCTGACTGTGCATTAGTGTACCATCCCAAAGCAGTTGACATTCTCCCACTGGCAACTGTATAAGACCCCGTCGCTAAGGAATATGTCCCACTTGCTGTTGTAGAACCCCCAAAAGCCGCAGACGCATCACCACTTGCTGTTGTAGAACCCCCAAAAGCTGTTGAACTTCCTCCGCTGGCAACTGTGTAAGTTCCCATAGCTGTTGAGTATGTTCCTGTTGCCTGAGTATAAAATCCCATCGCCAGAGAGTACTCACCACTCGTATAAGTACGGTAACCCATTGAAACAGAACTCATTCCATTTGCTGTCGACTCTCTCCCAATTGCTGTTGAATAGTTGCTTCTTGCTGATGTTTTGTATCCAAATGAAAATGAATACTGTCCCTTGGTTGTATCAGAGATTCCGATAGCCAGAGATCTCTTTCCATATGCCTGAGAATCAAACCCGATTGCCATTGAACTTTCTGCCGTGGCATTTGTTTTCGTTCCTGGTACGCCATATATCTCGCCACCAATAGAAAAACTATTATATCCTTTCGCTACCGAGTAAATACCAAATGCGAATGACCTGTCTGAGGCCTCTGAAAATGCTCCAAATGCAAATGCTTGCCCACCAGCGAACGAATTATATCCTATTGCTGTAGAACCCCAACCCCTTGCTGTTGCCTGGTACCCCATAGCTTGAGAATATGATCCCATTGCCCGGCTCAAATACCCCGAGGAAAAGGAATTTATACCCACGCTGTCAGGGTGCTCAATTAAAATATTGCCTGCCAGAAAAGCATTCTTTAAAGGATACCATAAAATCCTGTTCTGGGCCGGATTGATTGTATCATCAGCACTTGTTGCCACATTAAAGAAATTTTTGTTATTCCCCTCCCCTTTTACCTTATCAAATCCTCCAATCGCAAAACCACCCTTCGGACCTTTGGATGAATCATCAATGTAAACTCTCACACTATCATTGCTGACAGCCAGCAGCTTCTGAGGCAACCCTTTTCCAGTTCCGTAACCGCCGATTGCAAATCCTCCCTTTACTCCCTTGTCTGTTGCCTGGTTGTCGATATATATTCTTACGCTGTCGTTATTGACAACCAGCAGATCCTGTGGTTTCCCTTTTGCCGTGCCATAACCCCCGATCGCAAAACCGCCCTTGGGCCCCTTATCATCATCTGTATTGTCAACATAGATTCTTACGCTGTCGTTGCTCACCATCATGTATTTCTGATTGAGCCCTTTAACAGCTCCAAAACCACCAATGGCAAAACCGCCTTTTGGCCCTTTGTCGGCATCACTGTTATCAATATACACCCTGACGCTATCTCCGCTGATGAAAAGGTACTCATGGGGAATTGTCTTGCCCATCCCGAATCCCCCTATTGCAAATCCTCCCTTCGCTCCTTTTGCATCTATATCATTAACATATATCCTTACTCCTTCATTATATACAGCAAATACTGTCTGTCCTGTCGTATTCTTCACCTCAAACAGAGCTTCATTATCGGGTGTTGCGGCAGCCCCTTTTACCCTCAGGTTCTTAAGCGGGCCGCCAAGGCTGTCAGCCACCATCGCATATGGCACCGACATCAATGGCGCTGTTCCCATTTCAGTATAAGATCCCCCCACCGGGTACTGAACCTCTGTCTTAATGCTCAGCGGTTCATCATTCCAGTCCAGGTCTTCAAAGTCTGATGTCCCCCAGGGAGTACCCCGTCCTATTATTATTAAAATAATACCGAATTCATCCGTGGAAAGCGAATGTGTCTCCTGGTACAGATCAGTGCCGATCCCGTCCTCAATAGTTATCCTTATCAAAACTGGCTGAGATACGACTGGCTGTTTCGTGACTCCGTCCCTGACGATAGCCTGGTAGTTGAATCCCTGAGGTACCTGGGAAGATAAAAGACAAAAGACAAAAGACAAAAGTGTGGAAAGAAATAGTTTTATTTTCATGATTAACTGTATCAGGTATTATAAACCAGGGCAATTACAAAATCGTAAAGGGAGTGTGCCATTTGCTGGTTTGCACTCACAGCGCACTTAATCTTTTAAGCAACGAATTGAATATCCATAATTTTTATCACTGTGGCTGCTTACAATACCGCTGCTTCCATAGTCTATAGATAAGCGATAGGCATATATTGAAGTTGCTTCTGTTGAAGACCACCAGGTACCATTAAATCCAATAGCAGAGAAAAAACCACCACTGGCCCTGTTACCCCCCGGGAGGGCCGTAAAACCTTCTTCATTGGTAGCGCCTGTGTTGGGGATTCCCCAATGGGTTGTCCCAGATTCTTTTAGTTTACCACCCGCTACAGTCTCGTTTACCAAATAATCTACAAGCTGTGTCCATTCTGCCTTACTTGGCAAATGCCATCCCGAAGGACATAAGCCCTGTACTCCGCTAGGGTTATTTGTACTACTCGGAGCACCATTCATTGCTGCAGGCCAATTATATAATACTCCATAGGTTGTGAAATTTGCAGTTGCTCTGGCTTCAGTTACATTAGTACCCGCATATCCGTAAACATAATTAAACGGAGTTGTTTGTGAACCAGATGAGGGGCCAACTACAGAAGGCAAATATTTCAGGTTCTCACCCATCCAGATTTGAGCCCCGATATTAACAACAGGATAATTATTATCATCCCCGTCTTTACATTCGGTAAAAGTAAAAGTAACAGTTTTGTCTGTTACGGGTATATCCGTCATCACTGTTTTGTTATTCCCTGATTCTGCCGTATATTTTAATCTTTCACCAGCATTATAAGCCATATCAATATTAGCCTGAACTCCTTTTGAATCCTTCATTGATTCCTTCTCCGCAACTGTCTGATTATTGTTGCTTACCCTGCCAATAACGGCTGTTCCATTGGATTTTCCGTTTGAAAGCAGTTTTTCGGAGAACTGATAACCATTACCCTGAACATTTATTAAATGTAATCCGGTTTTTATACCTGAGAGGCTGAATTCCTGCACAGAATTATCAACATAACCTTTAAATTGAGTTAATACTTTTCCGGTCATATCACAAACTGAAATACTTGCATCTCCGGCTGCAGGAGGAAGAATCTTCATTGTTGATTTATCAGTCATCGGATTGGGGTAAACCTTCAATCGGGAAGATTTCATATTATTAACTTCGCCAATACCTGTAGGTGTTGACAATATTAAAACATCACCTGCGGGTACATCGACAACAATGCCTGATGTAAGGTTCTGGACTTTTACAGTCGACAGGCCATCTCCTGCAAAACTTATAGAATAAGGCTGTGCACCGGCTTGCAGCGAAAAAATAACAGCTAATAATGGAAATAGCTTTCTCATGTTAATAATAATTAGTTTTAATAACAGAATTAAATAATTATCAATTTATTACTGGCAGAAACCGATTCATCAGATTATTGAATTTCAATTATTTCTTTCATTTTGGAGCGAAACATTGGAGCTAGTCGAGCAGGCCGGAGGAGTTTTATACCCGGTCTTTCACAGAACCCTGCGCTACAGTCTCTCTTTATCCGGCTCTTCTAAACTGACATAATGTTTTTTCGTCATTAAAATCAGAATCAGCCTCTTATTGAACTTTTCTACATTCCAAAGACCGTAAAGTCAAGCCATTCGCTATATGCACTCACGGCGCACCTTAATCCTTTACACAACGGACAGAAGCACCATATGTAAATGATGGTGCTACATTTAGTAGTTCAGCTTTGTTGTATAATAATTGTCGCCCCTTATAAGTATCTACAATAGTTGTATTCACAGTTGTGCTCCACCAAAGCGCCATGTTTCCAAGTTGGAAAAATGCACCACCACCAGATCGAAATCCTCCAGGTAATCCGGTAAATCCACTTTCGTTTGTTGCTCCAGTATTAGGGCTGGCCCAAAGTAATAATCCTGTTTCTTTCATTTTACCACCAGCAATGAGAGTTCCCCCCAGGTTAATTGCCAAATCAGACCATTCAGCATCACTAGGTAAATGCCATCCAGTTGGACAAACACCAAGTACTCCACTTGGGACAGTATTGCTACTAGGACTCCCGTTCATCATAGCAGCCATGTTATATAATGCACCATAAATATCCTTGTTGTCAATGTTATCATTGTACCAGCAATAGGCTTTATCAGAAGAAAGTAATGATGACCAAGCCGATTCCGAGGCAACTAAAGCTATTGGTGTACCATCTGCATACCTGGTAGTTTTAAGGTTCTCACCCATCCAAAGCTGAGAGCCTATACCCACTGTATTATAGCTATTACCGTCAATATCCATAACAGAACCTGGAGTCGGAACTGATAGTGTTGCTGCATCAGAGATTCCACCAGGACGACAATAGTGATTCAATAAGCAACGGTATTTATAATTGTTATAAGCAAGGGGTACATTAGATAATGTAAGACTGGATGTGTTTGCTCCTCCATAGCCAGGATTCGTTCCTCCATTAGATACATTCACCCACGTACTACCCCCATTGGTGCTTTCCTGCCACTGGTAAGTGAATCCACTTCCAGAAGTTGTTATATTGAAACTAATGTTATACCCTGCATAAACTAATTTGTTAGCTGGCTGTGTTTCTATTAAAGGGGAGGTGTTTAAATTAAGTGTGGCGGCGGATGATGCTTCATTAGGACCACAGATGCTACTTACAAGACATCGGAATTTGTAATTATTATATGCTAATGGTACATTGGATAAAAACAGACTGGATGTGACAGTCCCAGTATAATATGGAGCCGTGCCACCTTCTGTAATATTGCCCCATGAACTTCCCCCATCACTGCTGACCTGCCATTGATATGATACAGAATATCCGCCATCTGTCATAATATTAAAGTTTGCACTGCAATTTGTTGATAGTTGCTGATCGGCTGGCTGTATCATTATTGATGAGGGCGCAATTGTCAGGTTTGCCGCATTTGAAGTGGCATCTGCTCCGCATAAATTACTCACTATGCAGCGGTATTTATAGTTATTGCAGCTCCACGGAACATTTGATAATGACAGATCAGAGGTGGTCGCACCCGCAAAAACCGGACTTGTGCCTCCGTCGGCAACATCAGTCCAGTTGCTTCCGCCATCGGAGCTTTGCTGCCACTTATATGTGACGCTATATCCGGGTGATGCAATACTAAAATCAGCCGTACACCCTGTTGATAATTGCTGGTCTGTTGGCTGTGATAAAATTACAGGCGGTGTTGAGCCAACATTGAGGGTGACACTATTCGATGTTACATCAGGCAGACACGAACCCTTTACAACACACCTGTATTTATAACCATGATATGAAACAGGTACATTGTACAGATTTAAAGTATATTGATTAGTACCTGAATATTGCGGATTGATGCCTCCGTCAGATATGATATCCCATGTAATTTCGTTATCCCGGCTCTCCTGCCACTGGTAACTCAGACTGGTTCCGGTAGCTGAAACAAAGAAAACAGCATCCTCCCCGCTGCAGATAGTCTGGTCGACAGGCTGGATGATAAATGCCGGGGCACAGTTAAAGCACCAGATATTGCTCCAGACGTCGTTTTTATAGATCTGCATGCACTCTTCGGTCATATTGAAAATTATAAGGGCCTCTCCCGGAACAAATGACAGGTTGTCTCGCTCTTCTGTGGTGAGCCTGGGTATCAACAGGCTTTTAGAAACCTTCACACTGTCCATTGTGACGCTGAGGTACTCATTCCATGTATTTTTGGCAGTGCCAAATCCGCCTATGGCAAATCCGCCTTTAGGCCCCTTTGTTTCAGTATCATTCAGAAAAACTCTTGTACTGTCACGGGTTACCCGCAGATATTCCTCACTGCCGACTTTAGTCAGACCAAATCCGCCTATGGCAAATCCGCCCTTAGGTCCTTTTTCGGTATTTGTATCAATATAAGCTCTTATACTGTCGGAATTCACTATCAGATAGCTCTGTTCCGGAGCTTTTGTTTTGCCAAAGCTGCCAATTGCAAAGCCGCCCTTAACACCTTTTTCCGTTTCAGAATCGAGATAAATCCTGACACTGTCCCTGTTTACAATCATAAAATCCTGAGGTTCCGACTTGGTTTTATCATACCCTCCTATGGCAAATCCTCCCTTGGCCCCTTTTGTGTTTTCTCCGTCCCCTACATAAATTCTGACGCCTTCATTATACACTGCAAAAACAGTTTTACCATCCTTATTCTTAACTTCAAAAAGAGCTTCATCCATTTGTTCTGTATTGCTGATAACTTCCAGTTTGTTAAGAGGCCCTGCAATATCGCCTGCTGTCATTGAATAAGGTACCGACCATAATCTGGAAGAACCCATATTGAGCAGCTGGCTGTTATAGAATACCTGTGTTTTAATAAATTTGGGGCTTACCGGCCAGTTTATATCTTTAAAATCACTGACTGTGGATGCAATCTGTTTAATTCCTTTGCCTATCACCAGTGTAATTAATCCAAAATCATTCGTGACAACCGCAGGATGCAATTCTTCCCAGAAAATTGTCCCTCCAAGTGAATCAGACTGAATTGTAATTGTAACAGGGAGAGACGTGTTACTAATGGGGTTCCCATAAGTATCGTGAGCCACAGCCTGGTAATTGAATCCCTGAGGGATCTGGCCGGCGCACGTAACATAAAAAAAGATTAAACAGAGACTAAATATGAGATGCTTCATTTATTTAAACAAGTTTAGTAAAAATAAAGTATTGAACTAAGCTCTCCTATCCCCTGATTGGGGGATTTTTGAATATAAAATCATCGATGAGAAAGCCGGGGAAGCTTTAATTCAACCCGTTCTCCACGGCAAAATTCACCAGAGAGGCTGTGTTGTTTATTCCCAGTTTTCTGAGCATATTCTTTCGGTGAGAAATAACTGTTAATTCGCTTATATTTAATAATATAGCTGTTTTCTTTGCACTTTTCCCGCCGGCCAGATGTCTTAGGACATCTCTTTCACGACGGGTTAGTTTCAGAATTGAATTCTCGTTCAGTAATCTCTTGTTTTCCTTAAGCAGCTCAATGATTTGATTATGGCTGTGAAATTCATCATTTAATGCTACAGCGGCATTCAGGAATTGCAGCGGACTTCCATCCGGGTTTCTTTTAAATACCCTGGTGCGCCCAACCTGCCAGATAAATTCTTTTCCCCTGGGCTTTGACCTGCATATCCCTCCATAAACGTTATCATCATTTATACTTCTGAGATGTTCAATTGAATGGTCAATGACTTCAAAATCATCGGGGTGAAGTACTTTTCTGAAGTATTCTGATCCTAATGAGTCTGCTTCATCCCTCGAATAACCGGTAGTTTCTATGGTAAATTTATTGAGGTATACATTTCGCATAGTATTCTCATCGCCAATCTTTCCTATTTCGTTTATATAAATAAAACAAGGCGCCTTATCCAATATATCTTCATAAAACCTTAGTTTCTCCTTTAAACCTTTTATCTCTGTTTTTAGTTCGTCATCTCTCATTACCATAGTAGTTAATGTTAAAATATGACTCGAAGATAAAACCTACTTTCCTCCGATCTGCATTTCAGTCACCCTGAAAGTGGGAGAGGCATTGGTGCGGTTCATATCCAGGTCGGTGCCCATCATATCAATGGCATTGAGAATATCGAATGCCCTGCCGGCAATAGTCACTCCCTTTACGGGATGGACAAACTCCCCGTTCTCTATCCAGAACCCGCTTGCTCCTCCGCTGAAATTACCGCTTACCGGATCTATTCCATAACCGGTCACTTCCAGGAGAAGCAATCCCTTTTTCGTTGCTTCAATTATCTCATTTCTTGTATGATTCCCTGTTGAAACATAAACATTATGCGTCCCGATTCCCGGCAGTGAACTGAAGCCTCCGCGTGAAGCATTCCCTGTGCTTTTCACTCCCGCCCTTTTTGCTGCCTTTGTGTTGTAAATAAAGCTTTTAAGGACACCGTTCTCAACGAGGACATTCTTGGATGTGGGAACACCCTCCCCGTCAAACGGCGAGCTGCCAGGGGATTTTGCCAGGGTTCCGTCGTCAGTGATCGTAAGCAGCGATGAAGCAAACTGTTTGCCCATGTAATCTTTCAGGAAGCTGGCACCCTGCAAAACGCGTTCTCCGTTTAAAGCCGCAATAACTCCGCCAAGGAGAGCCCTGGCAACATCGGGATCAAAAACGATTGCTGCCTTCTGCGTTTTGATCATCACCGGATCAAGAAGCTGGATTGCTTTCTTCGACGCCACTGCTGCTATCTCTTCAAGAGACTTCAGATCGCTGAAAAATACCCGGGAACAATACTCTCCGCCGGTATTCTTCTGTTCGCCCTTTTCGGCAACAACAGAGACTCCGAGCGAGCAGCCTGATGATTTGTATGTTTTAAGAATGCCGTTTGAGTTCCCGATAAATATCTCGGATTCACCTTCGCCATAGCCCGCCCCTGCACTTTTTGTGATACGCGTATCTCTCATTGCAAGGTTCTCGAGGTCAATTGCCATTTTGATCTTTTCTTCCATCGATACTGCTGCTATACCCGGGTCAAAAAGATCTGCAACCATCGTGAACCCCTTATCATCCGTGAGGACGTTGTTCTCATCAGGCGTTGAAAACCTGGCAAATGCTATTGCCCTTGAAATGGTATCTTCAAGTGACTTGCTGCTCAGATCGTTACAATGGCTGAACCCCAGTTTGCCTTCAACAAACACCCTGAACCCCACACCCTGCGAGGCTGCCTCCTCTATGGTCTCTATCTCTGATTTAAGCACATTGACAGAAAGGCTCCTGTTTGTTTCGAGGAAAACTTCGGCTGCGTCAGCCCCGAGGCTTAAGCATTTTTTAACAAGTTTTTCGGTTAAATCTATGTTTTGCATGATATTTCCTTTTGACGTTAAACTTATGCTCTGCTTCCTCCGACGTTTATTCCCCTGATCCTTACTGTGGGCTGGCCTGCAGTAACTTCTGCAGATTGTCCCTTGCCGCATATTCCCGGGCCGAAAGCCAGGTCATTGCCTACAGCGTCAATATTCGAAATTACATCCATGCATGAGCCGATAAGCGTCGCACCTTTAACCGGCTTTGTCTTTTTGCCGTTCTCTATCAGGTAAGATTCCCTGCATGTGAAATTGAAGACGCCTGTTATTGGGTTTACACTTCCCCCGCTGAGGCTCTGGACATATATTCCTTTCTTTGTCGATGCAAGAATATCCTCCGGATTATCAGTGCCGTTTTCAATGAAAGTATTTGTCATCCGCGGGATGGGCATATACCTGAATGATTCCCTTCTGCCATTTCCTGTACGCGTCATATTCAGCTGTTTTGCGCTGAGGATGTCGGTCATAAATCCTTTTAATACTCCATCTTCTATCAGCACATTGCGTTTTGCTTCAGTTCCTTCATCATCAAAATTAATTGTGCCTCGGAAATTAGGAAGTGTTCCGTCATCGACCATTGTAAAACAGTCTGCTGCAACTTTCTGTCCCATTTTGCCTGTAAACGCACCTATCCCTTTTGCAATATTGTCAGCTTCAAGCGGATGACCGACAGCTTCATGAACAAGGACTCCTCCCCATCCGTTCTGCATCACAACGTCCATCATACCTGCCGGGGCATCTTCTGCAGCAAGCATTGCTATTGCTTCCCTGGCTGCATTCCCGGCCACTGTTTCGGGTGTTACATTTTCAAACATTTCAAATCCTGAGTGATTGCTGAGTCTTTCACGTGCCATATGCCTTGCATTGCCATCATCGCTCATTGCCTGTACAATGAAGAACAGAAGCGGCAATTCATCACTAAGGTAAACTCCTTCGCTGTTGGCTATGACCCTGCTTCTTACTTCATCATAATAATCGACCATCGCCATTTTTATCCTCGGATCATAATCCCTGGCAGCCTGGTCGGCTCTTTTTATGATATCGATTCTCTTTTCGTCGGCTATCTCGGCAAGCGGCTGCTGAACCGTGATAAAAGAGGGCCGGGTTGCTGCTGAAATATTCACCGGCGACACCGTAGTGCTGTTCCGGGCAACGTATGAGGCTACTTCTGCAGCCCTCATCAGCTTTTCCTCTGTAATTTCGTCAGTATAGGCATAGCCTGTTTTATTACCCGAGATCACCCTGACCCCTGCACCCTGGCTTATGCCATACAATCCGCTCTTGAATTTTGATTCCTCCATTACGATCTGGCGCGAAATACGGTTTTCAAGATAAACATCTGCAAAATCGCCTCCCTTTTCAAGGGCTTTTGCTATGACCCTGCCTATCATCTCTTTGTCGGTGTCTTTTAGAAGCGTGCCTGCGGCACCTCTCTTGCACGAAACAAGCTGGGTAAGCAAAGCAGGAGTAGCGGCTATAAGCAGCCCACCCTTCATGCTGAGCTCCAGGAATTTTCTCCTGGGAATGTCCCTGACGCTCTGTTTTTCGATTTTCATTTTGTAAGTTTTTACTGTTATAGCGAATTTCTAAATGTATAAAATATTCTCAAGTCTTTACCTGATAATAAATTCCCTGTCCTTCAGCACACCTCCCCTGGTCGACAGGACGCTGGCCTTTCCGATCAGCTCATCCCTTTTATAGAGTCTGATATTGAAAACAGCCGTTGTCACAGATCCTCCATCAGTAAATGGGATATTTCTTGAAAATGTGGTTTGAACAGATGGCCGTTCATCATCATTATAACCACTCCGGCCTTCGCGGGGAACCTCAGGTTTTTTATCCTCAAAAACTTTATAGCTTATTTTCCCGGAAGAAGCTCCGGTTGTGTCGAAATCAAGAACCAGTCTGTCCTCCTTTACAATTTTAACAAGATGAGCCTGTTTCAGGGCAGTAGGCAGCTTACCCGTGTTCCTGAAGCTTACTTTCATCTGGTAGTCTGCCGAATCACTCTTATATGATTTTGTCCTTTTCACCTCAATGTTTTCCCATTCAAGTTCCGGAAGGTGCTTAGCCATCTCTATATTGAAGAGACCCTGGTTTCTTACCCATGGCTCAAGATGCCTTGAAGGAGGGTTTTGCGAGAAGAACTTCGGATCAAATCCCCCTATTTCGATATCGCCGTAAACAGGATGCTTTGCCGGTTTCCATTCATAAAATCCCTGCCCTTCATTTTCCTCATCGTCCCATATGATATTATCTGTCTGGTCGATCGTCTTGTCGCCGTCATAATCCTTGTTCTTACCAGTGTTCCATATCTCATCTCCATACCATATTGCTCCGTAGTACCAGTAGCCGAAATCGGGTCCGTGACCAAAAAGAGGGCTTCCGTTCCCATAATCATCATAAACATCCCCGGCTTTTTCATACCCGGTGATCTTTTTCCCCAGCTCATCAAAAAACTCATACCATTTCAGGTCCTCAGGGTACATTCTTTCTGCCGAGGGGGATGTTGAGGGGGGTCTCAGGTGCATTGGCACACTGGTATCCATGGAATTGACGACATAAACATTCGGATGCGAAAGAAGGAAAGTGACAACGGCCCTTGTCTCTGTTTCGCTCAATGGATATTCTCCTGCCCCGCGCTGTGTATTGCCGCGGCCTGTTGCCTCTTCCTCCGGCCTCCAGTTTTCAGGATAATTGCGGTGAAGGTCAAGTCCTCCGATCCCATCCTCGTTGATCCTGCCGTCGTTGTCATTATCAATTCCCTCAGATGATGAAAGATAGATCCCCTTTCCTGCTGCCACTCTTTTCATGATCCTTCCTGTGGTGTCCTTTGGATCGGGAATGAGGTTCCCCTTTTTTTCATCCTTCCAGCGCATGGTAAGTATCACTCCGTTGCTGTCAAGATCATCGGGGGCGTCCTCATCAAGCAGTTCGTCGCCGTCGTTGTCATCCGGGCGCACAGTGCTCCTGTTGCTCTGGGCCGTATGAAGATAAAGATTGTGCCCGTCGGGATTGTTGACCGGTCTCAGATAGATTGTTTTTGTGTCTATAAGCCGGGTGACATCAGGATCACTGCCATAGTTTTCAAGAAGATATCTGATCATCCAGAAAACGCACTCAGCGCTTGTGATCTCTCCGCTGTGCCGGTTCCCCTCAAAAAAGGCGGCAGGCTTTTCAGTGTCCTTTCCGGTCTTTTTATTGGTAAGGGTGATCTGCATTATCGGGCGCCCCTCGAAGCTTTTTCCTGCCTCATGAAGATCAATGAGGTCGGGGTATTTTTCTGCCCATCTCCCAAGCCAGTCATAAATGACATTTAATGCATGATATTTATCAAATGTCAGTTCGTCGCCCGTTTCGTACTGCACTTGAGCGAGCCTGGCTTCAGGGAAGAAGCTTATGCCGTGCCTTTCGCCGGAGAGTGTGTAGATTGAAGTCTTTTTTTGCTGCGGCCGCTGAGGCTGACCGTTTAAAGAATTACAGAGAAATATAATTACAGTTAAAAACAGAAGTTTTTTCATGACAGGTGGTATTTGAAAAGACGACAATAAAGCAAATATGCAAAATTTATCTTCCTTTCGACAATATTCCGAGTTTGTCAATGTCAGCTATCTCAATGGTTTTTCCGGATACCCTTATAATTGCCGTCTTTGTACAAAATTACATTTTCCCCTGATCAAAATTACCTGCGATTTGCTTTATTGGCAAATTTCAGGCTATTTTGAAGAATGATCGCACAATAACAGGAAATCATTAAGTGATGCCTTATAAAACAGATTATCATATACATACAACTTTCAGTGATGGAAAATCGGCGCCTGAAGAGTACCTGGCTGCTGCCGCATCGGCAGGAATTTCCGAACTCGGTTTTTCAGAACATCTTTCACTTTTCAGCGAGAACCAGGAGTGGGTCATGAATCCCGATAATGTTCCTGTTTATATCAACTACATTGCAAATCTGAAAAATAATTCAAACCATATCATCGTCAGGACAGGCATGGAGGTCGATTATTTCCCCGGAAAAGAAAGCGAAATTGAATTGTTCCTTGCCCGATATGATCTTGACTACAGGATAGGTTCGGTTCATTATTTGGACGAAAAAACGGTTGACCTTGGTCCCGAATTTTATGAAGGCAAGAATATTGATACCCTGTTTGAGTCATATTTTGAGCTTGTGATCAGAGCCGCCAGATCAGGGCTGTTCGATATCATCGGACATTGTGACCTGATAAGGATATATGGATACAGGCCTTCCTCCGATCCGGAACCGCTGTACAGGAAACTTGCTAAAGCCATGAAGGAGGGTGATGTAGCTTTTGAATTGAACACAAACGGAAGAAACAGGCCGATGGCTGATTTCTACCCCGACAGAAAGTACCTGAAAATATTCAGGGAAGAAAATGTGCCGGTATGCGTCAATTCCGATGCACATATGCCATCACGCGTAGGACAGTATTTCGATGAGGCTTACGACCTGCTCAGATCTGCCGGTTTCACCGAAATGGTGCTGTTTGAAGGCCGGAAGAGAAGCATGTCACAATTAAAATGATTAATAAGTGTTAATTTTACACTTATTCTTTTCCTGCTCACAATGAACAAGAATCCTGTCTTCTTCGTTTATAGCCCAGATTTAATTGTTTCCAGCGTTGCGTTTCGGAATTCGGCTTATTTTTATTTGCCTGTGAACCGGACTGATTCACTGGCAACATAATACAGCTTCAGCAAATTCTTAGTATCTTTGAGGTTAAGCGATTACAATTATGAAAGATCTGTTTAGAGTTTTAGCACTGGCCCTGGCAGTATATCTTTTTGCCGCATGCAATGAAGCAAAAATTCCGGTTGTTACCACTAATGCCGTTACTGAGATTTCCCCTTCGACCGCTCTCTCCGGAGGTGTTATCACCGACGACGGAGGAGGTAAGATCCTTGAAAAAGGAGTATGCTGGGATACAATAGGAAGACCCAAAATTGGTAGCAGCACGACAACCGACACCACTGAATCACTTTCATTCACCAGCCTGATGACCGGCCTCTCGCCGAAGACAAAATACTATGTAAAAGCCTGGGCAACAAGTATAGCAGGAACAGCATACGGGAACATGGAGACATTCACAACTACCGGAGAACAGCCGTCGATTGCCCTGCCGGAGGCTGCCGATATCCTTACAAGTTCGGCCACACTTAACGGAACAGTTAATCCCAACCTGCTTTCAACTTCAGTTTCATTTGAGTATGGCACTACAACAGCATACGGGAGCACAATCGTCACATCACAGAGCCCCGTTTCAGGTGATTCAGAAACAAGCGTCTCGGCTGAGCTTACCGGATTATCCCCCGGAACTACCTATCATTTCAGGATAAAAGCTGAAAATTCCCTCGGAACGATTTATAGCAGCGATGTGACGTTTACAACTTCCGGTCAGGTTCCGTCTGTTGAAAATGAGGATGTGACAAACTTAAAAATCAACACGGTTACGCTTAACGGATTTGTTAATCCCAACCATCTTTCCACAACAGTCTCCTTTGAATGGGGAACCTCAGATGCATATGGCAGCAATTCCGGTGCAGCCCAGGGAACACTTACAGGCAGTAATTCTCTGGCTTCAGGTACTGACCTTTCAGGATTGACTCCCGGGACAATATACCATTACAGGATCAAGGCAACAAATGAACTCGGAACAACTTATTCCGATGATCAGACTTTCAAAACATATGTAGTGGCCGACGCTGACACCAATTATTACTATTCAGTTACGATCGGCACACAAACCTGGATCCAGGAGAATCTTAAAACCACTCACTTCAGGGATGGTTCTGCCATATCCCAGGTAACCGAAAATACGGCCTGGAAGAACCTGACCTCTTCAGGCTATTGCTGGTACAGCAACGAGGAAAACAGATACAAGGCTCTTTATGGGGCCCTGTACAACTGGTTTGCGGTAAGCTCAGGCAAGCTGTGTCCTGCCGGATGGCATGTTCCAACCAATAGTGAATGGATAACCCTTACCAATTACCTGGGCGGCGAAGTTGCCGCCGGCAGTAAGCTGAAAGAGTCCGGAAGCACGCACTGGGGAGACATCAACACGGGCACAAACGAAACAGGATTTACGGCACTGCCGGGTGGCAGCAGGGGCGATGACGGGACATTCGCAAACAGCGGAGTGTCAGGCCACTTCTGGAGTTTCTCTTCCGTGCTTCCATCCACTTCATATTCAGCAGTTCTGTACAACAACTCCACCAGTCTCACGCGGGTAAGCAATCCGAATGTAAGCGGACTCTCAGTGCGATGTGTAAAGGATTAGGCGCCGAGCATATGCTCAAGAAAGATCTTGATTCCGATTGCTATAAGTATCAGCCCTCCGGCTATTTCAACCCGCTGGCCGAGTCTCTTTCCGGCTGATTTACCGATCCTTATCGCTGTCATGGAGGCCAGGAAAGTAATTGCCCCGATCACAAAGCCCGACAGCCATATTTTTAAATCAAGGAGGGCAAAGCTGATACCAACGGCAAATGCATCGATGCTTGTACCCACAGCGGCGGTTATAAGTTCAACAGGTCTTGTATAATCCCCTGGCTCTTCTTCTCCCTTCCTTCTGATACCGTTAGTAATCATCCTTATACCCAGAAAAAGCAGCAGGGCAAGTGCAACCCAGTGATCTGCAGCCTTAATGAAATCGGTAACCAGAGAACCAAGGAAGTACCCGGCCACAAGAAGCCCTGCCTGGAACAGTGCCAGCACTATTGCAATTCGGCCGGCCTGCAGGAAAAGTATTCTGTTCTGCACAACGCCGTATGAAAGGGATACGGCAAAAGTGTCAAAAGAGAGGCCAAGGGCAATGGCAACAATGGTCAGGAGATCCATTTATTTTTGAATAGAAGGCAAATATAAAAAATTAAAATCCTGTATAATTGATTTTGTAATTAATCAGTCGGAAGACCGGAGACCGGAGACCGAAGTTTTCCGACTTCCGTCTTCCGTCTTCCGTCTCCAATTCATTCGACACTGATTAGTTACTTGATTTTTAATTTGATTGCATATATTTGAAAACTCAAGTGAAAGGATGAGAGCAGTTATTCAGCGTGTAAGAAATGCATCTGTTACCATCGGCGGCAATGTCCGGTCCGTGATCGGACGCGGGTTGCTTGTTCTGGTCGGCATCGAGGAAGCAGACAATGATACCGATATTGAATGGCTCGGCAGCAAGATAATACAACTGAGGATCTTCAACGACAACAGCGGAGTAATGAATCTTTCGGTACTGGAAACCGGCGGTGATATAATGGTGATCAGCCAGTTTACACTTCATGCAAAGACAAAAAAGGGCAACAGGCCTTCGTATATAAAGGCCGCACGTCCTGAAACGGCAATCCCTCTTTATAACAGGTTCATCGAAAAGCTTACCGTTCTTTCGGGCAGGGATATTGCAACCGGTGAATTCGGGGCCATGATGGATATCAGCCTTGTGAATGACGGTCCGGTAACGATCATTATTGACACCAAAAACAAAGAGGGCTGATGCAGGAACAAATCCACCACGGAGATGAGAAAACCCTTAAGAGGTCTGTCCTGCTGGTATCGGCATTTGCCGCCTTCCTGACTCCCTTCCTGGGATCGGCTGTCAACCTGGCCCTGCCTGCAATAGGAAGAGAGTTCCATGCCACGGCCGTTCAGCTGGGATGGATAGCCGGCAGTTTTATCCTCTCTTCGGCTATCTTTCTTCTTCCCTTCGGAAGGCTGGCAGACATTGCAGGCAGAAAGAAAATATTTACATGGGGCATAGCGCTTTTCACCCTGTCGACCTTCCTGATTATCTTTTCATGGAATATTGAGTCCCTGATAGCTTTCCGCATTCTGCAGGGTATCGCCGGGGCAATGATCTTCGGCACCAGCCTCGCAATACTTACATCGGTTTTTGCCCCGGGGGAGCGCGGCAGGGCCATGGGAATAAACATTACAGCGGTTTACGCAGGCCTCTCGGGCGGCCCGGTGATTGGCGGATTGCTGACCCAGTATTTCGGATGGAGGAGCATTTTTGTATTCCTGGTTCCCGTCGGAATAGCTTCGCTGTACCTTATACTGACAAAGATCCGCACGGAATGGGCGGAGGCAAAGGGTGAAAAATTCGACTGGAAGGGATCTGTCATTTATGGTATCTCGATAGCATCCTTCATGTATGGTTTTTCAATTCTCCCTGCTGCCGCGGGATGGGCATTCATAGGATCGGCGTTAATCCTTGGCATCCTGTTCGCCTTTTTCGAAAAGGGAATGGAGAATCCTGTCTTTGACATCAGGCTGATACTGCGCAACAGGGTATTTGCTTTTTCAGGTATTGCTGCTCTGATACATTATTCGGCAACTTCTGCAACCGGATTCTTCATTAGTCTTTACCTGCAGTACCTTAAGGGATTGGATGCCAGGAGTGCCGGATTGATAATGATCTCACAGCCTGTAATGATGGCGCTCCTCTCACCGTTTGCGGGGAGATTGTCCGACAGATACAACCCCGGGGTCATTGCATCATACGGCATGGGCCTTACCGCAACCGGCCTGATCATGCTTTGCTTTGTAAGAACAGAGAGCCCGGTATATCTTATCGTCGGACTGCTCATAATAATGGGGGTCGGGTTTGCTCTCTTCTCCTCCCCAAATTCCAACGCAATAATGAGTTCCGTGGAGAAGAAACATCTTGGCGTCGCATCGGGGGTGGTTGGAACCATGCGCATGGTTGGACAGATGCTTAGCATGGGCATTGCAATGATGCTGCTTTCGCTTTACATCGGGCAGCAGGCAATTGAGCCCGAAACTTATCCCGGACTCTTTGCTGCCATGCGCAGCGGATTTGTTATTTTTTCGATGCTTTGTATAGCGGGTATTTTCGCTTCCCTTGCAAGAAATAAAAAAAAAGTTATAAATTGACCTCGTCTATATTCCCATTATGACTAAACTTTACGAAAAGCCAATCAAAGCATGTCCTTCAGATAATGACATCCGAAAAGGACTGAAAGAGGTCACGGAAAAGATACCGGCTGTTCCCGGGAAACGGCTGCTGATGAAGATCCTGAACATGATTGATCTTACCAGCCTTAATACCACTGACAGCAAGAGCAGTATTATACACATGACCGGAAAAGTGAACAGTTTCCAGGGAAGGTTCAGCAACATCCCCAATGTTGCAGCGATATGCGTATTCCCGAATTTTGTACCGGTGGTGAAGGAAAAACTTGCCGTGAAAAACGTAAAAATAGCAGCAGTGGCCGGTTCATTCCCGACATCCCAGACTTTCAGAAACATAAAGATATCTGAATGTAAGATGGCCATTGAGGCAGGGGCCGATGAAATAGATATTGTCATGGGCGTGGGAGCCTTTCTGGCGAAAGACTATATAACAGTAGCTGATGAGATTAGGGAGATAAAAAGCGCCATCGGAGAGAAGCATTTGAAAGTCATTATAGAGTCTGGCCTGCTGGGCGATTACGAGCAGATCTTCAGGGCATCGCTGATTGCAATGGATGCCGGGGCCGACTTCATCAAAACATCCACCGGAAAAATAAATATTTCAGCTACGCCGGAAACTGCATTTGTGATGTGCCGGGCCATATCCGATTTCTATTCCGAGACAGGTATAAAAGTAGGGTTTAAACCTGCAGGCGGAATCGTGACTGCCGCAGATGCCTTGCTGTATTACTATATTGTTAGTCATTGCCTCGGCGAAGAGTGGCTTAATAATTCTCTTTTAAGGATCGGAGCGAGCCGACTGGCAAACAATATTCTCTCAGAAATTGCAGGGGAGCGACATGATCATTTTTGAGCCAGATACTGCTTCTGTCTGCACGAGAAACCCTATTTCGGACGTTACTTTTTACGATTCAACAAGCTTAATTTTCACTATTGAATCTCCGCCCCCCGACGGGTTCCCGTTTGCTTTCATCGAAACCAGCGTAAAGCATGAATCGAGGGAAAAAGAGCTGCTGATACAAAGTCTGAGAGAGGGGGACAGTGTCCCCGAGCAGACTTTCAGCGGCGACTGGCAAGTATTTGGCATAATGGCTTCACTATTCCTCTATTCACTGATAAGTGTCATTTCAAGAAGATTCTTCCAGGATATGAAAAGGTTCTTCCTTTTCAGGGGTGTGGGAGACCCGGCATCGAGGGATATGCAGGCTTTGTTTCACTGGCAGTCAACAATCATAAATCTCGTCTCATTCCTCAATGTTGCACTTTTTGCTTACTGTGCAGCCGATTACTATGAATTCATCCCTGACATTATCCCCGGATCCATTTTCTGGCTCATGTGCACTCTCCTTGTGATGGTAACCGTTACCGTGAGGCATCTTGTCTGCCGTGTGGCCGGCAATATAAGCGACCAGCCCGATGCCTTCAGCGAATATACCATAACAATTTACCTGTCATACCGCTACGGGGCGATCATGCTGTTCATCATATCGGTGATGATTCTCTATACCGGTATCTTCAGAACCGAAACACTATTCATAGCCGGATCGGTGATCACAGGAGCAGTATACCTGATCCGTGTCGCCAGGCTCTTTATGATATTTATCAGGAAGAGTATTTCTATTTTCTATTTGATTTTATACCTTTGTGCGCTGGAATTTTTGCCTGTTGTGGTATTATTGAAATATTTTGCAGGCCTGTTTTAGAGCAGCGAGTGATCACTTGAAAGTAGAACTAAAACTGTAAGGCGTTGAAAATCAGGAAGATTTTAGTGTCACAGCCGGAACCTTCGGAGACAAAATCTCCATACTTTGATCTGGCAAAAAAATACAACCTTAAAATAGATTTTAAACCTTTCGTTCAGGTTGAGGGAGTTTCGATAAAGGACTTCCGGGCTCAGAAAATCAACCTTCTCGACTTTACTGCCGTTATTTTTACAAGCAAGACCGGCATTGATCATTTCTTCAGGATCTGCAATGAAATGAGGGTAGTCGTGCCCGATACGATGAAGTATTTCTGCATAACCGAAAATGTGGCATTTTACCTGCAGAAATACATTGTATACAGGAAACGCAAGATCTTCCACGGAAAAGCAAGGTTCCAGGATCTGATTGACGTGATCGTAAAGCATCGTGAAGACAATTTCTTCGTTCCCTTGTCAGAGCCTCATAATGCCGAGATACCTGAACTGCTTGATAAAAACAGTATCAAGCACACCATAGGGACCCTTTACAAAACAATCAGCAGTCATTTTTCAAACCTCAGGGATTTCGATTATGACATCCTTGTATTCTACAGCCCTTCAGGGATAAAGTCTCTTAAAGAGAATTTCCCCGGCTTTGTTCAGGGCGAGATCAAGATCGCAGCTTTCGGCCCCACTACGGCATGTGCTGTGGAACACGAAGGACTGAGGCTCGATATTAATGCCCCCAACCCCAAGGCTCCTTCAATGACGATGGCTCTTGACAATTTCCTCAAGGAGCATAACAGAAACCAGA
>Ga0209287_10000454_pt1 | contig 24631 bp, 18 predicted proteins | sample PPLLak3cmMay2015_2_FD_187255 | JGI IMG/M metagenome (GOLD analysis project Ga0209287, IMG submission 187255) | Freshwater sediment microbial communities from Prairie Pothole Lake near Jamestown, North Dakota, USA - PPLs Lake P8 Core (1) Depth... | ecosystem: Environmental > Aquatic > Freshwater... | reverse complement strand
GTACCATTTGCCGAGATACCGGGACAATTCGACCCGCGCCACCGTCGGCAGGGGGGGGTGATCCGCAGCTGCCAGAATCCCGGCCAAACCGATCAGTGATACACCGAACGCAATGGATGAACCGATCATTTTCATACCTGCATCTCCTTTTCCGATCCGCCGTTTTTGGGCAGAGGCAAGGTCAGCATGATTGTAGAGAAAAATAAACAAAAACACAATCGGAAGAATCGGGCATTAAACCGCCCTACCTGGAAAACAGGCGGCGAAATCGATAGGTGACCGCGAGGCTGAAGGTGTCCTGTTGGAAGAGGGAACGGGTGGTCATGGAGGGGCGCAGATATCCCCATTCGGGCCATTCTCCCCAGGGTTTCATAAAGGCCGCTTCCAGCGTAAAATCCTGCAGGAATCGGACGCCCAATCCCAGGGTAAATCCGGAGATGAACACCGGTTTTCCAACCACATCGGTAAAGAGGGCACGCTCCCGGAAGCATCCGCCCCGGATCGCGACCTCCGTTCGTTTGTAGGGGAAGGAGTACTCGATCCCCAAGCGGTGATTCTCCGGATCCTGCAGGGTTTTCACCGATTTGGAAAACAGAAACTCGCCGAAATAGGGATCGTTCCCCTTCAATGTCCCCGGCTTCCATTCATGCCGGGAATACTCGTAGGCGATCATTAAGCCGGCGAAAGGCCGCAACCGGATACCCAATGCCAGCCGTGACGGGAGAAAGATGCCGGTAGCGATATCCTGCTGCTCCTCCCTCACCAAGGCGCCGTTGCTATCGTATACCCGCTCGGAAACGGCTGTTTGGCTCTCCTTGGAGATCGAGGTCTGAAAAGAACCGGCGATGGTGAGAAAGGGGGCCGGAGTGACCATGATCCCGAAAACCCAGTTGCGACTGCCGAGTTTTCCGGAAAGTTCTTCTATGACGGTATCGTTTCCGTCCTTGTATTCATACCGGAGCAGGGAGGTGTTGAAGAAATTCTGCAGGGCAAACCCGAAGGAAACGATCTCTTTCCAATCGACCGATCCGGAAAGGGCCAGCACATCATAGCCGTCGCTGCCCCGAAAATCGAGGTGGTGAACCTCGATCAACTCATTGGTTTCGTCCAGATATACCGCTCCCTGCGAAGAGCCGAGGAAACCGGTGGGCAACCAGCGATAGAAACCGAATCCGGCCGCATAGCGGAAGTTCCCCTGGTGAAACGGAAAGGTAAAGGAAAAAAAATCGATCTGGTTGAGTCGCGATTTCAATTTATAGGAATGATTGTAGAGAATGTTGTCAACCGACAATTCCTCGCTCTCGCTCAACTCCTGCAAATCGGTACGATAACTGAAGTAGAGCTGCATGTCCGACATCCGCGACAAGGCTGCCGGATTCCAGAACAGGGCGGTTCCGTCATCGGCGACGGCGGTGAACGCCTTGCCCAGCGACAGAGCCCGCGTCCCGTAGGCGGAGTTGAAATACCAATACCACGGCTTGAACTTGGCCGACAAAACCGGTGCCAGGAGCAGGAGTACAACAATGAACGCTTTCCTCATCAATCTTCCGAAGCCAGGTCCTCTTCCTCGTCGTATCCCACCCGTTCATCCTGGTCTTCGATGAAAATACGGCCGCCGACATCCTCTTCGTAGGAGAGGCAACACATCAACCTGCCGCACTGCCCCGATATCTTCACCGGATTCATGTTCAGATTCTGCTTTTTCGCCATCTGCAGCGTGATCGGTTCCAGGTTGTTGAGAAAAGCCTTGCAACACAATTGACGGCCGCAGATCCCCAACCCCCCGATCATCTTGGCCTCGTCACGGATGCCGATCTGTCTCATCTCGATGCGCAGGTGAAATCGCTTGGCCAGATCCTTGACCAGGTCACGGAAATCGATCCGGCCTTCAGAGGTGAAATAGAAAATAGCCTTTTTTTCGGAAGAGAAGAAGGTGACCCGGATGAGCTTCAAAGGAATTTCCCGTTCCTTGACCCGGGACAGGCAATACTCATATGCCCGCTGCTCATCCTCGGCTTTCCGGGTGAAGACTTCCAGATCTTCGCGGCTGGCCTTACGCCTGATTTCCGGGATACAGGGGATATTACGGATCTGTTGCGAGGCATCGCCGAAATGGCGGATCACCACACCCAACTCCTCGCCGGTGAGGGAGTGGATGATGACGTGATCATTCGGCTTGATATCGGTATCCTTGGTCTTGAAGTGCAAGGTGTCCTTGCGGCTGTCCAACTTGACCAGAACGACGTTATACACGATCGGCCCCGCGGGTGGTGAAACTGTGAATGAACTCCATGATCAACACCCGGACATTGAGATTCCGCTGCACGTCCCGGAGAAGCATTTCCATTTTTCGTATCAAAAAGAACAGATCATCCATATTCATGTTATCCAACAGATCGATCATCTGCTGACGATAATCGAAATTGGCAATATATCGGTTTTCGCGATCGATCAGGAGCAACATTATATCGCGTAAATAGACAGAAATCAAATTGACCGTTTCGGTGAAGTATTCGAGAAACGATTCCCGATTGCGACTCCGGTCATGAAAGGTCAGCAGGACGTCCTCGACGTCTTTTCCGGAGAAGAGACTGCCCAGCATGGTAAACACACGGTCCCGCCGCTCATCTAGCTTCTGCCAATCCTCGACAGAGTGAAATTGCTTCACGAACCGGGGATAGAATGCGTAAAGGCTGGCCTTCTGGGGGTCAACTCCGCGCCCGATCAACTCCTCTTTCAACTCGGCATGGGAGAGCGGGTAAAAATTCAGGACCTGACAACGGGACCGGATGGTCGGCAGAATCATGCTGAGATTGGAGGTGATGAGGATGAATATCGTCGAAGAGGTCGGTTCTTCAAGGGTTTTCAGGAAGGCATTGGCCGAATTTTCGTTCATCCGGTGGGCATCCCGGAGGATGAACATCTTTTTTTGCGCGCTCACCGGCATCAGGATCGCTTCTCCGATCAATTCATCCAACTGGCTCTTTTTATAGAACTGGCCCTCCGGATTCATCACTCGGACATCGGGGAAGAGCCTCCGTTCGATCGCCCGGCAATTCCGGCACTGACGCTGCGGATCCCGGCCGGACTCCAGGCAATTGATGGTCTGAGCCAAGGCCAGTGCGATTTCCAGTTGATATGCCCCCTCCGGACCGGCAAAAATCATGCTGGAGGGGATTTTCTGACGATTGAGGTAGGTATTCAATGCTTTTTTCACCGGCTGGTTGCCGGGAATATGTTCAAATCCCATGGGATGCCTCCTTAAGAAAACGGGCGGTGAGGGAATCGGCCACCCGGCCGATGGCGCTCGGATGACCTTCGAAAAGAATTCGTCCGCCCAAACGCCCTCCTCCCGGCCCCATGTCGATCACGTGGTCGGCGGCCGCGATTACACCGGGGTGGTGCTCGATCACCACCACCGTATCTCCCTGCCCGGTAAACCGCCGCAACAGGGTCACCAAGCGGCCGACCTCGTCCAGATGAAGCCCGGCGGTGGGCTCGTCCAGAATATAGAGGGTGCGGTCACCCGCCGGCCGGCAGAGCTCACGGGCCAATTTCAACCGCTGCGCTTCGCCTCCCGACAAGGTCCGGCCGCTCTGACCGAGCGTGATGTACGACAGTCCCACCTCGATCAGGCTCGTCAGCCGGCGCGCCGGGTCGGCAAACCCGCCCAAAACCGTTTTCGCCTCGGCAACGGTCAATTCGAGGATGGCGGCGATTGAAAACCCACGGAACCGAATCTGGAGTACCTCGTATTGATACCGCTCACCGCCGCAGAGCGGGCAGACGATTTCCAGATCCGGAAGGACCCCCTGCGGCAGGGACTGCTTTCCCATTCCCTTGCAGGCCGGGCAACGCCCCTCATCACGATTGAAACTGAAGCGGTTCTCGGCAAACCCCCGGATTTTGGCTTCGGTGAGGGAGGCAAACAGACGTCGTAAAAACGGCATAATCCCCATGTAGGTAGCCGGGCAGGAACGAGAATTGGCACCGGGAGGCGTCTGGTCGACCAGGATCAACCGGCGCAGGCCGGGGCATGAAACGATGCTCCGGTAGCGGGGGAGGGCAATAGGTATTTCGGGAGCCAGACGGGAATAGAGGATGGGAACCAATGCGGAGGTGATCAGGGAACTTTTCCCCGCCCCCGAAGGTCCGGTCACCACGGTCAAGGCGCCTACCGGGATCCGCAAGGTCAGGTCGGTAAGGTTGTTCACCGTGATTCCGGAAATCTCGATGAATTCGGACCGGTTTTGCTCATCTGGCGGGGAAGCGATCCGGCGGCGGCCACCGAGATACTCGGCCGTCAATGAACCGTCGGCCCGGACAAAGTCCGCGGGCGGACCCGCATAAAGAATCTCACCGCCATTCGGGCCGGCTCCGGGCCCCATGTCGACGATGAAATCGGCGGCACGGATCGCCGCCGCATCATGTTCCACCATGATTACCGTATTACCGGAACGGGCCAACCCCCGGAGGTGGGTCAGCATCCGATCCACTTCCGACATGTGCATCCCCCGCGATGGCTCGTCGAGAATATACATCAGACCATGAAAACGGAAACCGATCTGGGAAACCAGGTGCACCCGTTGCCATTCCCCACCGGAAAGGGAATTCACTCTTCGGTTCAAGGTCAGATAGCCGAGATTCAACTCGGAAAACAGGGACAGGCGGTGGATGATCTGCTCACCGATCGGCCCCTGGAACTGGTGGTCGTCCGGCTGGAGCGATGAGCTGAAGAATGAAAGCAGGTCAACTACCTCCAGGTTTCCCAGGGTGGCGAAACTGTGCCCATAAAAACGAAACGAACGGGCGGCTTCGTTCAGACCAGACCCCTGACAATCCGGGCAAACTTCGCTCGCGTCGGCATGGGTCACCCCGCTGCCCAGGCAGGCCGGACAGGCGCCCAGGGAATTGGCATAGGAAAACAACTCCGGAGTCGGCGGGGGCAGGGAAAAGCCGCAGCTCGGGCAATCGAAACGATCACTGAACGAGCGAAAAGCGCCATCCATGCCGATCAGGACCGCTCCTTCTCCTTCTTTGAGTGCCAGGCGGACACTCTCCTCCAATCGCCCCGTTTCCTCCGCGGATACCGTCATGATATCGATCTGTACCGCCAGATCGGCTCCATTCTGGTCATCGATCTCGGGCGGATCATCCAGGTAGTAATCACGGCCGTCCATCAGCATTTTCAGGAAGCCGCGACGGATATACCGCTGGCACAGGTCGCGGATACCTCGAAACGCTCTTTTTCGGATCGGGGCGTACATCGAGATCGTCTTCCCGGGATACAAACGGGCGATCTCAGCGGGGATCAGGTGCGGGGGAGTCGGGAAAAACCCGTTCCGGCAACAGGGACAAACGGGAACGGCGGAGTGGGCAAAGAGGATGCGCATGTAGGGGAAGATATCAGACGCGGTCCCCACCGCAATTCGTCCGGACGAGTTCCGCTGACGATGATCGAGGGCGATGGCGGGGGAGATACCCGAAATGGAATCGACATGGGGGTGACGAAACGAGCGGATATATTTCCGCGCCTGCGGGGAAAGCACTTCAAAATACCTCCGCAACCCCTCCTGATAGATGGTGTCATAAGCCAGAGAAGACTTCCCCGATCCGGAGACTCCCGTAAAAACCACCAGTTTATGCTTGGGAATCTGCACTGAAATGTTCTTGAGGTTGTTCGCCCGAGCCCCACTGACCCGAATAGATGGGGACGGTTCTCGAATATTTGATTTTATTATCTCATTCTCCTCTTGGCATTCTGATACAACCGTCCGAGTGACGACGCCTGCAGATCTGAAAACAATTCCAGTTCGGCGATCTCGGAATACTTCATACCGGAATGGTCCTTCAGCAATACCAGCAATTCGGCCCGTAACCGTTTACCCGAATGGGTATCGGTGGATACCCGCTCGACCTTGATGGCATGCCTCGTTTCGAATTCCTGGATCACCTTGTTCACCGGTTCAAAAAAGCGATCATCGATCCGTTTTCGCTTGACCGGGTCAGGGAGTTCCCGTCGCTCAAATTTGCCGATCCGGTCTGCATTCAGGTCATCGCCCCCCCATATCGGGCCAAGTCGGGTCTTCATGATCGGAGGGTCAAAGTCAATCGATTCGCTCAAAACCCGGTCGAATTCCGGTGAACTGCCGAACAGGTTCTCGACAAACTCGGCATCGAGCCATGGAATTCGCCCCTTTTCGACCTCATTGAATGGAATCCGTGCACTCGACCATACATAATCACGCGGCTGTTTGACCGTCCTGGCCCGGAGTGGGTTCAGCAATACATACGCAATGGCCTGGATCAGATACGATTCATCCTGGATCAATGTGGAATGGAAACGGTTTTGAAAAACATAGCCGCTGCCCCCGCTGGTTTTTCGAAAATGCATCGCATATTGCCCGTTCACCTGTTTCAAAAATGGGGACAAGCGGCCCGATGTATTTTCGAGCACCAGGTGATAATGGGTATCCATGATACAGAAGGCGAAAATCCGGATATGGTTCATAGACGCTTTTTCTCCGAGGAGTTTCAAAAAGACCGATTTGTTCTCTTTTCCCAAAAAAACCGGCTCTCCTTGAATCCCCCGGTTGATCACATGGTGATACGCTCCGTCATAGGTTAAACGTGGTGGCCTCATTCTCCAAGCATAGCAGACAAAAGTCAATTTTTCAAGAACCGTCCCCGGAAGAGATAAAGGCCTCGGACAGGCGGGATGGATCGAGAATATCTCGCAGATAGGTATTGAACGATTCCAGGGGCAGGGCGGCAATGACTTCGGGAAAGCGGTCGATGAATTCGATCCCGGCCCCCATTATTTCGAAAAACCCCAGGGTATCGGCCATCGTTTCCTTGTTTTCCAGCTGCCGCCAATAGTCGGCGACAGCCAATTCCTTGATCGCTGCGAACTCGTCCGCACCGATCCCCCCGTCGGCAAGGGCCGTCATTTCCTGGAGCAGCGCCGTACGCGCCTCCGGCAGCCGGGCCGGAGCTACCTTCATGTTGATGATCAGCATGCCGCCTCCGGAGTACATCAAGGACCGGGTGCCGATGGCATAGGCCAGTTTCAATCGGGTCCGGAGCGGCCAGAGCCGGCTGCCGATCCCCTTGCCAACCAGGGTATCCAGCAGGGTCATGCGAACGAATGCATCGCAGGAGAACCCGGGCAGAGAATAGGCAAAAGAGAGATAGGCTTCATCCTTTCGACGGACATCGCTCGCTTTCCGGTTCTCGGCCGGTTTGGGGGCGGGAATCGAACGTTCCGGTGCCACCCCCGGCGGAAGTTTTTTCAGAACCCACTCCAGGATCTCTCTGATCTCAGTGACCGGCCGATCGGAGCAGACCGCGACCACCATGTTTTTCATCTGTACCCGGCTTTGGTAGAATTGGCTGACATCTTTTGCTTTTATCGATTTGAGCGTCTCCTCGCTGCCGAACACCGATCCGCTGTAGTTGGTCCCCTGGTGCAGAGCGAAACCGTGAAAAAGATCCATTTTTCTCTCCGGCGATTCTTCTTCCAGCTTGCGGAACGAGTCCATCTGCTCTTTGATGAACGATACCCGCAAAGAGGAAAAGATCGGTTCGGTCATTCCCCGGGCCATCACGTCGGCGATCGGCCGGAGATTCGCCGACAGGCAGCGCACCGACAACCGGGCATAATCGCCTGAAACTTCACAGTGGAAAGATGCCCCCGATTCGATGACCGTCCGGGTGTCGTCAGGATCAGCGATCTCCAACATCAACCTCGTCGTCAGGTAAGCCAACCCAGCTTTCCCGACCGGCTCGGCCGACCGCCCGCCGCCGATGAAGAACTGGAGATGGGTCACCTCAGACGCACCATCCTGAAAGAAAACGACCGGAAGATTGCCGAAGAGCAGGAAGCGAACCGGGCCATGGAAATCGGTTTCCGTCCGCCCCGAGACCGGGAGCGAGAAGATCATCAATCCGATCAGAATCAGCCGCTTGTCCATCTTCACCTGGCCTCTTTTTCCGGCAAAGGCCTGAGCGACAGGCGAACCCAGTTGCCCCTGGAGAGGAATCGATCGGCGGTACGCCTAAGGTCGGTCGATTTCGTTTTTTTGATCCGCTCAAAAAAATCGACCACATCGGTCCCATCCCGGAGAAAAAGGACCGACGCATAGGCATTGGCCAAACGTAGTCCCTCCTCGCGGGAGTTTTCGGAAGCGAGTTGCAGGAGGTTCTTCCCACCCTGGAGCAAATCGGTGACATAGAGGCTCTCCTCGCCATAGACGTCTTCCCGGGAAAAATTCATCTGTCCGACCTTGCGAAGAAACGAAATCAATCGGCCCTCCAATGATGACAAGACTTTCGGAGCAGCGGTTACCCGGACGATCAGAACTCCGGCCTCCTTCATGGACATGTACTGGAGTTCGAGGTTGTCGACGATCGTGGGATCGGGGAGAAAGGCCCGGTATAACAACGGATTTCGACCCCGCCCCAGAATCTGCACGAGAATGCTGAAGGGGACACGATCCTCATGGTTGAAATGGGGAGCCGGAATAGCCAGACTCAGGTACCCCCGGTCAATATCCATCGTCCGTTCGAGTTCGACTTTTTTCCCCGGGAGGGGAACCGGAATCGCATCAACTGCCGATCGGGCAGCGGCGGGAATCGATCTGAAACAGGTTTCGATCTCCCTGCCCAGGGATTCCAGGTCGATCCGGCCAACGACCGCCAGAACGCAATTATCGGGAACAAAAAAACGGTGATGCAGATCTGCCAATTGCGCCGGTCCGACCGTCCCGATCGATTCCGCCTGCCCCAGAAGCGGCCGGCCGTAGGGATGTCCGGAGAACAGGGTCTGCAGAAGCAGGTTTGTCGATAAAAGCCGCGGATCGTTTTCTGCCTGGCGGATCTCTTCGATGATGATTGGTTTTTCTCCGGCGATCTCCTCTTCCAGAAACCGCGGTTCAAAAATATTCTCATGGAGCAGCGCCGGAACTTTCCCGCTCTGATTGCTTCCCACCGAAACCTCGAAGCTCATGTAATCGAGATTGGTGTGGGCATTGAAATATGCGCCCAATCTCCGCAGGGCATCCATTTTCCCCTGCGGACCCAAGCTTCGGTTGCTGCCGAACAGGAGGATGTGCTCGAGCAGGTGGACCGAACCGGCGGCTCCATCATCCTTGGAACCGATTCCGACGGCGAAAACGAAATGAGCCAACGGCACGGTCTCCTTCCGCTGGAGAACGACACGCAGGCCGTTCTTCAGGGTCAGAAAACGAAAATCATCCTTGCTCTGGGAAAAAAGAGCACCGATGCAGAACATGGTAAACAACGCACAGATGAATTTGCGACATTCGCCAGTCATCGCTCAATATCGTAGCACCGGGTTATTTTTTTCTCAAGCCGTCCAGTACTTCCTTGATTACAATCCTGATTTCACTCCCGATGAATAAAGGCTGTAAGCACAAGGCTTCATTCATTGACCGAAAGAGATCCCGTCTACCCCCCCTTGTCAATGGGGTAGCTCTCCGGGGCGATCCTGAGGATTGTTTGCAACCACTCCGATAAACTGCGGTATTATATACCGTGGATCGAAACATGATCAGGATCAACCAATGAACCCAACCGACGAAGCGACAACCAGCGATGCCAAGCTGATGGAACTGGTCAAATCGGGGCGAGTGGAGCATCTTTCCACCCTGTTCTTGCGCCATCACCGCCAACTGTTCAACTTCTTTCTGCGCCAGACCTGCAGCCGGTCGATCAGCGAAGACCTCGTGCAGGAGGTTTTCTACCGCATCCTCAAATACCGCTCCACCTATCAGAACCAGGCAGTATTTTCAGTCTGGATGTATCGGATCGCCCGGAATGTCCATTTCGACCTCCTCCGCTCCCGCCGGGAGGAGATCCCGCTCGAGGAGAGCCCGCCGCTGGCGGCTGACAGGGCGCAGCAGCCGGAGGAAAAAACCGCCACCCAGAACGAGGTCTCACTGATCCAAAAAGCTCTGGACATGATCGCTCCCAAGAAAAAGGAACTGCTGCTGCTCACCCGGTTTCAGGAGATGAAATACAAAGATATCGCCACCCTGCTGGGGCGACGCGAGGGTACGGTCAAGGCCGATGTCCATCGCGCCCTCCTGGAGCTTGGGAAACGGTATCGTCAATTACAGGGAGAGGTGATCGCATGACCTGCAAAACAACCAGAATGAACTTGATCGACTGGATACGCGGCGATCTGACGGCCGTTCCGAAAGCCAAACTCGAAAACCACCTGGCCGCCTGCGCCGTCTGCCGGGAAGAGGCCGAAACCCTCCGCCTGGGCTGGGAAAAGTTGCAGGCGCTACCGCCGGAACAACCTTCGGATACCGTGCAGGCCGGCTTTGACACCATGTTGACCATTTTTCGCCACGGCCTCCGTTTCGAACGGGAAGAACGTCCCCGCGACGACTGGCTGACCCGGCTCGGCGAATGGCTCTGGCCGCGGCGATTTCCGGTCAGGCTGGCGTTCATCTTCACTCTGCTCATCATCGGCCTGGCCGCAGGCCTGGTCCTGGGGAGGAAATCCAACCGGATCGCCCGGATGCAGGGGGAAATCGAGACCATGCAACAGAACTACGGCATCTCCCTGCTGGAGCAGCCCTCGGCGGTGGACCGCCTGCAGGGCATCTCGATGGCTTCCCGGGTGGATACTCCCCGGTCCGATACCATCACGGCCCTGCTGCAAACGCTGAATACCGACCCCGACATCAATGTCCGGCTGGCGGCCGTGGATGCCCTGTACCTCTTCACGAACTTGCCCGAAGTGAAGAACGGCGTCCTCCATTCCCTTTCCCGGCAGACATCCCCCCTGGTGCAGGCCGCCCTGATCGATTTCCTGGTGGGGATCCGCGAACGCCGTGCCATTGAAGCGCTGAAACAACTGATCCAGAAGCAACCCCTGCTCCCGGAGATCCGCAACCGGGCGGAAGCGGGAGTCGCCGAAATCGGACAGAGGAGAGTATAGATGCCCCCCTTCAACCGGTTTTTGGAATTGATTGAAACCGATCCCCGGAACGGGGATGGATATATCACGAAAAAGTGAACAAAGGAGGTAATCTATGAAAATCAAAACCTACATCATCGCAATCCTGGTCATCGGTTTTCTGGGAGCCCTGTCGGGTCTGGCCCAGACCGAGTCGAACGAGCGGGCCGTCGTCAAATTCAGCGACCCTGCCAAGCCGGGGCTTCTCAAGGTCCACCTGATCATGGGCGGGATCACCCTGTCCGGTTACGAAGGGAGCGACGTGATCATCGAGGCCAAGGTACGGGAACGGAAAATTATTGCCAATAAACCGGATGTTCCGGTACCGCCGCCCTTGCCTCCCGTGATCGCCAAGAAGCTCGGTGATCAGTACGAAAACCAGAACGACCTGGAAAGGGCGAAGAAGCGGGAAGCCGCCAGGCAGGGTCTGAAGAAATTGACCGTTTCCAGCACCAACCTTTTGGTGGAGGAGAAGGACAATGTCATGGGGGTGGAAATCAACTCCTTCATGCAAACGGTCGATTTGACCATCAAGGTCCCGCGTAATACGTCACTGAAGCTCACCGCTTTGAATGCCGGCGTCATTTTGGTGGACAATGTGAACGGCGAGGTGGAGGTGGAAACTGCCAGCGGCTCGATCAAATTGACCGGAATCTCGGGAACGGTCGTCGCCAGCACCACCCATGGAGATGTCACGGCGTCCTTCACTAAACTCACTCCCGGCAAGCCCATGGCCTTCTCCACCTTCACCGGCGATGTGGATATCACCATTCCCGCCGACACCAAGGCGACCGTGAAGTTGAAAAGCGACCGGGGCGATGTCTACAGCGACTTCGACATGAAACTGGAGGAGCGGTCGCAGAAAAAAGAGGAGCGGCATCCCGACCGCGACCGGGCGGGCCGATACCGGCTGGTCCTGGAGAAGACCGTATTTGGAAGCATCAACGGTGGCGGGCCGGAATTTTCCCTCAGTACACTCAATGGCGACATTTACGTCCGCAAAGGAAAATAGCTCCCCTCTCCCATCCCCAAAAAGCCGGAACCACGGGTTCCGGCTTTTTTTTTCTCAATTCATTGGCCGGATTCGCTGAAGTTCAGGTTGAATCCGTTCTTGGTGTCATCGGCCAGGAACGAGAGCGATTCGGACGCATCGATCACCTTCTTGGCGACTCCGTCCCAAATGAGAAAGCGGATCGCCTCCCCGTTTTTCGACCCGCGGACGGTGGCATAGTACGTTCCGTCCCCGGAAACCGGGGAAACCGACCGGCAATCGGTATCGATCCCGCCCGGGCCATAGGAGCCCACCCAGTACTTGCTGCTTCCAACCACCGTCCCGTTGCGGAGCACACTGCCCAGTACGATCATGTTGAACTGATTGCCGACGATCGGAACCCAGGTCGGAGCGACCGCATTCTCCTCGGTCTCCTCCTCATTATTCTTGCATCCGGGCATGAGCAAAACCAAAGCCAGCACCAGAAAAAGAATCCATTTGACTTTCATATTATCCTACCCCTTACTGGTTTTGATAAATCAATGTCGCCACCGTCGTCATCGACAGCACATACCCCAGCCCCGCATCCATCTGCGTCAAGTCGCCAAACCACTGCCCGCCGCTGTAGATGGCCGACTGCCCCTGGCTCTTCACCTGCTGGGCCTGGGAAAGGATACTCTGCAAGGCTGTCTGGAAAACTCGCGTCTGGGCAGGCAGATAGGCGATCCAGTTCCAGCCGGTCGCCAGGGCGATCGGCGTGGTGACGGCGAGTTGCGGACCGGAGATTGTGAGCGTACAGTTCTGGCTCACGCGCACCTTGTACATGGCTCCCTGCTGGATGCCGTTCAGGTTGGCCAGATCGCCCACCCAGTTGCCGCTCACCCGCAAAGCCGATTGCGATTGTGTCTTGACCTGCTCCACATTTCCGATGATGGAGGCGAAAACGGAATCGAGCGATCGATCCGCAGGCAGCACCCGGAAGGAGATCCAATTCCAACCGGCGGTCAAGGACAAGGTCTGGGTGATGTCGCCCCCCGAACTGCCGTCCCATCCCCCCAGCCGCGCCCACAGCCACCAGGCGGCATAGGCCTTGCGGTTGCCGTTCAGCGGCTGGGAATGGGCGCAGGAACAATTGAACCAGTCGGTATTCAAGGGATGGGTGTTCTGCCAGGCGATGGCCCAATTGCGGTCGCGTGAGCCATTGCCGTCGGAGTCGTAATCACAGTTGTCATTGGCCAGAAGCGGCATGTAGTGGAGCTGCCCGTCGGGATCGTAGCTTTCGATATCGGCGAAATCATAGAGGATCTTGTTGTTCTGCTGACAATACTGGCGGATCTGGTTGTTGCGGATGTTGAGATTGCCGGTGATGCCGGAACCATCAAGGTGCCCGGTCATATAAACGAATTTGACCCCCCAATACTCGGCTTCCAGTTGAGACATCGGCGTCAGGTAGGTGGAGAGCATCGTTGCCTCGGTCCGACTGGAGGCCTGACCGCACCAGGACCAGATGATGACATTGACGTCGGGGTTGGCGCTGCCGCGCCCGGTGGCCGGATTCACCGGCCCCAGGTAGGTGCGGGTATTGTCCACCCATTGGGGATAATAGCCGACATCACCGCCCATGGCGGTATCGTGCAGGTCGAGGGCGCCGTTCGTCCCGCCGTTGTTCCAGGCATAGAGATTGGCCGGGTACCCCTTGCCGTTCATGAACCCCACCAATGCCGACATGGCATCGGTCAACTGGCTGCCGTGCGAAGTGTGTCCATAGGCGATATGGAGGTTCTGTTTGGCCCCCAGAATGGCCGATTCAGGAATTTTCGTGATGTCGGTACAGGAGTGGTTGACCAGAATATGCTGGTTCTGCGGCCAGACGAATCCCCCGGTCAGCAGAAACAGTAAAACAAAGAAAGGGGCATTTTTCCTTTTTCCCCATTGAATCTTCATGCTCATGCCCTCCCAAAAAAAGTATTATACATCAAACGCGATTTTCGATACAAGTTTTTCCTGCTCGATCCATTGGCGCGGCGGCTTCAGGAACCGGGAAGCCACCGCGCCATTGAAATGCGGATGCGACATCCGCTCTATACGTATCGGAGGGCGCTAACCGATCACGGTGTGACCTGATCGGTCGACGGGCAGACCCATATCGTCCAGTTGGTGACCAGCTTGGGAATCAGCAGATCCTTGAACACCGCCGCAGCGGTCTCATTGTAATTGCCGTAATAATCGTTCATTTCATCGGCGAAATACTGGATCACTTCCGGAGCGAAAACGATATAGAGATAGTAGGAAACGAATTCGTACAAATAGGTAAACCGGAAATACCGGTTCGACTCCAGCGCCCGTTTCATGACATTCTGCAGATGTTGGGGGTACTTGATTTTTTCGGGAACCGCGGGGATCGTCCCCTTGACCTTCACCAGGATCTGGATCTCCTCGCTTCCATTCACGATCTTCGGTTTCAAGACCGAGGCCAGGGCATTGGCCTTGTCCTGGGTGCAAACCGAAATGGTGATGGTGTAAGGCTTCTGGTCCAGCGAGGGGATGACGTCATAGACCCACCCGTCGCTCAGGGGGCCCAGTGCCGCGGTCACTTTGTTGAAAACCACCCATTTCCACTGGATGAGAGCGAAAGCCGAGGAAGTGATACCCAAAAAGATAACCAAAAACAGAATCCAAGCCATTCTTTTCTTCATGAATCAACTCCTAACAAATAAAATGTTGTGGGTTCCAAACCAGCCCCAAGCGGCACTCAGCTGGTGATCGTGCACCCCTTGATGGTGACGGCGCAAATAACCCGACTGACCGGACAGGTCAATGCCGTCACGCAAGCAGCAGTTACGCACGCGATGTACTTCGAGACGCAGGTCGTGGTCGCTCCTCCCTGCAAAGACTCCTGCTGTTCGGGATTCAGACGCGAGACGCTCAACCGTTTCAATTCCAATCGCTTTTGTTTTTTCTCGTTCATCCAACTCCTCCTTTTGTAAAATAGGAAATCGATCGTTTTCCATTTACGATTTTGGAGGAATCACTCTGTTCCTGTCGTCACGATTGATCAATCGTTGCGAAATCGACCAGTTTTTTGCCTCCCGGCAGCTCCTCCAGTTGCTCCGCCATCAACCCGGAGACGCTGCTCTTTTTCAGCGTGGGTTTGTTCTTGCTTTTCTGGTTCACTTTTCTTCTCCTTTTTCAGGAACGAACAAAGCCATAGTCCCGACCTGATCATGGCCGATCCGATCCCGCCGGTCGCCCCAGTTTATCAATTGGGACTATTTCGAAAACAAGTGGAAGCCAAGCCCGCCTCTACGTCTGTGGAAAGGACAGGGTACCGGGGCCGGACATCAGAATGGTATAGCCTTTGCCCGGCTCCAGTTGGGTGAGATCCCCGAGCCACTGGCCGTTTTGATAGATGGCCGACTGGGTCTGCGATTTGGCCTGTTGGGCTTGGGAAGTGATCGAAGACAAAGCCTGGTTGATGGGGTGAAGGATTGACGGGTAAAAGGCCACCCAGTTCCATCCGGAGACCAGGGCAATGGGCGTTGTCGCGGTAATTTTTGATCCACTCACGCTCAGCGTGCAGGCCGCGGTCACCCTCACCTTGTACATCTTTCCCATTTGAATCCCATCCATGTTGGCCAGATCGCCGAGCCACTGCCCGTTCAGCCGCAGCGCCGACTGGGTCTGGGTTTTCACCTGCTCAACCTGAGCTTGGATCCCACTGAATACGCTGTTCAATGACCGATCGGCCGGCAATACATTGAACGAGATCCAGTTCCAGCCGGGGATCAGGGGGATGACTTCCAACTCATGTGCGATAAAACTTGCCGTGACGGTCATGTCGGCAGTGACATTGCCGATGATCAAAGGGTTTTCCAACCCGTTGAAATCACCAGTCCAGCCGGCGAAGGTATAGCCCCCATCGGGAACGGCCTCGATCTCCACGGTCGAACCTCCATGATCTACGGTCTGTGAAGCCAATCCGGAGAGCCGCCCGCCCGCTCCGGCCAGAAAGGTGACCCGATGAGTTGTCAGGGTGGTCGCTGAAACCTCACGGCTGGGTTCACTCTCGAGCAGGTTCTGCTGATCAGCATGAGGATCGGTCCGGGTCGAGACCACGAAGTAATAAATCGTTCCGGGAACGAGGCCGGTCACATCGATTTCCGTCACCGTTTTACTCGTGGTCTGCCGGAAAAATGTATAAGGACCTCCGCTGACCGTTCCCAGCCAAACCCGGTAGCCCCCGGAATCCGATGAGTATGGAATCGCATCCCAATTCACCCGGATGGCCGTCGATCCGATCGGAGCGGCCATCACATCGAGGGGAGCAATGGTCTGGGAATCGGCCCAACCCGGCGCTTTTTCGTTTAAGAATGCGGTCAACCCCTCGTGGTCGGAATAGAGCGCATTATAGCTGAAGAAGGTGTGTCCGGAGATCAATCGGGTCAGATTGGTCAAGGTCACCGGGATGGCGCCACTCAATTGATTTCCGGTAAGGTCGAGCGATTGCAAGACGGCCAGATCACCCAGTGCATCCGGAATTCTTCCGCTGAACCGATTGTACGCGAGGAACAAACTCTGCAATCGACCCATTCGGCCCAATTCGACCGGGATACTCCCGGTCAATCGGTTGGAGGACAGGGAGAGCCGAGTCAGATTGGATAATTGACCGAGTTCACCGGGGATACTTCCGCTCAATTGGTTGTCATTCAATACGAGATCAAACAGATTCACCAGATTCCCCAATTCAGCGGGAATGGGCCCGGTGAGGTTGTTCTCCATCAGGAGCAGATACTGAAGGTTGACCAATCGGCCCAATTCAGGCGGGATACTTCCGGACAACCGGTTGCCAAAGAGATAGAGCCAAAGCAAATTGACCAAATCCCCCAGCTCCGCGGGTATTGACCCGCTCAAACGGTTCATATGCAAATATAAAAAGCGCAAATAGGGCAGGCTCCCCAACTCGACCGGTATAACTCCGACCAGGTTGTTGTTTCCCAAGTTGATATCGATCACCTGATCATTCACGATGCGGACTCCGTGCCAGGTTCCTTCCATCCCCGGCATGGAGAAGCCGTCTGTGTGAAGCGGCGGTGTTTTCCAACCGGACCGATTCGTCCAGAAATCACCGCTGGTGGAGTTGTACAGGGCGATCAACGCAGATCTTTCGGCCGGAAGAATGGCTCGTAAGGGGGGGGCGACCATACCGATCAAACCCAAACCGATCCAGACGATTTTCATCACGATGACCTCCACCGGTTATCATCCGGCGGGAAACAGGAACTAAAGGATTGAACTGGTTTCATTGTGCTCCCGGGTAGATCAATACAACCGGGTCGGTCATCCGGATGGTGTACCCTTTCCCCGGTTCCAACTGGGTGAGATCCCCGAGCCACTGGCCGTTCTGGTAAATCGCCGACTGGGTCTGGGATTTTGCCTGTTGCGCCTGGCCGGCGATCGAAGCCAAGGCTTGGCTGATGGGAAGAAGGGTTGTTGGGAAATAGGCCACCCAGTTCCATCCGGAGACCAAGGAAATGGGAGTGGTCGCGACGATGGGAGTACCGGTCACGGTCAACGTGCAGGCCGCAGTCACCCGCACTTTGTACATCCTCCCCTGCTGAATGCCGTCCATATTTTGTAAATCCCCTACCCAACTGCCATTCAGCCGCAGCGCCGATTGGGCCTGGGTTTTCACCTGATCAACTTGAGCTTGGATCCCACTGAATACGCTGTTCAATGACCGATCGGCCGGCAATACATTGAACGAGATCCAATTCCAGCCGGGAACGAGGAAAAATGTCTGGGGTTGCGGAGGAGAATCACTGAATTCATAAGCGCCGATGTCCCAGGAAGTCCCTTGCGGGCGAGTGGTCTGGATGATATCCCGCTGAAAATCATACCCTGGAAAAAGGTTCACCGGCATGTATGCCCGGGTATCGGTGCCGGAATCGATGGCCGGGCTCCCCGGTTTGAGGCGGTAATCCCGGTTGGCCGGGTCGACGAAAATGGCATTGAGATCGGTTTCCAGGAACTCTCCGGATGCGAACGGCTGCTGGTTCCAGGCCCGGGCGGTATAGATGTTATGGGTGTGGTCGGAATTCGGTCCACCGCCGCCGTCGATGACATTGTTCTTGATGCGATAAGAGGCCGGGTCTTCGGCCGAGATATACAGGGAATAATCGGACGTACTGCCGACGATGGTGTTGTTGATCAGGTTCACCGTGCCGGTATTGCCGCTCCAGGAAGCGACCACAAAGCTGGTATGATCGGCTCCGTCGAATATATTGTTGATGAAGGTGAGGTTGTTCGATTCCTGGTAGGTCAGGCAGATATTGGAATCGACGACGCGGTTGCCGTCGGCCAGCACATTGCTGCAACTCAAATAAAAGGTCATGCCATTGGCATGAGTCCCCTTGCCCTCGGTCACCGTGTTGCGAATCACCTGCAAATCCGTACAGGTATAGAATTTCAACGTGGTCCCCCCGGCCCGATGGCAGGTATTCCCGGAAACCATCACCCTCTGACTGCTGACGACGGTTATCCCCGAATGCTTCATGTTCTCCCGGATCACGTTGTTTTCCACCCGACTGTCGGCGCAATGACTCAGATACACGCCGCCGTAACCGCCGTCAGGATGCAGGTTGTCATGGATGAAGTTGTTGCGCACGGTGATATCACTCTTGGCAATATGGGCAGCTGTATGACAGCCGATACCAATTCCATCGATGAGGAAGCTTCCCGCGAACTGCCTGATCTCGAACCCCTCGATCACGACGTGGCTGCGCGCGCCGATGTCGACTCCGAATCGCCGCCTCGACACGCTGATCAAACCGTTTTCAAGAGCAGCCGGATCGCGGGGCCAGAGATAGACGCGCCGGGTTCCGCCGCTGGCTCGTGGATCGCAAAAGTACTCGCCCGGGGAATCGATGGCATGGGGAGAATTATAAATGGAATAGCGGTCGTATCCGGCCGGATCATTGGTCGGCGAATCGTACACGATCCGGTTCTGCGCGGGGATATAGCTTTGAATGCTGCGCAATACGACCACATTGGGCAACACATAGGCCAATACCGACGAATCGTTCCAGTAGTCGGCGTCCGGTTGATCGAAGCGGGCGGGATCGGTGATCCCGGTCGTGGTCATCTGCCCGCTGGCAAGTTGGAAAAAATGGGCGTTGGCGTCGTTGAAAAAGGGATCGGGCATATCGGGTTCCTGGGCGACATACAGGAACCGGCCATCCTCGTGGAGATTGGCGGCCGACCAGGGGACCGTGTCCGGGATAGCGGCGAAATATATGCTTTGCCAATGGGGATTGCCGAAGCAATCGGCGGCCGAAGAGCAACGCGTCCACCCCGATACCGTCTCCGATCCGTCAAGGACCGCCTTTGAAGTCCCCCAGCCGTCCCCCTTGTAGATGATCGGATTGCCGGCGGTGCCGCTGGCCGGGATCGAAACACTGCCGCGGTATTCGACGCCGCCCCGGAAAAGAACCCGATCTCCGGGGAGAAGAACGATCGTCCCCGGTATCCCGGTCGCGTCAGCGTCGCCCGGAGCGTGCTTCCATGGGGAGGAGGCGTTTGTACCGGCATTCGTGTTGTTGCCGGCGGTAAAATCGACAAAGTAATCTGTGGCCGGAAGCACCCCGGCCAAGAGCATGATTGTGAAGATGATACCGAGGGAAATTCCGTTCATTGGTTTCATTACCCCTCCGGATAGGCCAGGGCCCCTGTTCCAGACATCAAAATCGTGTACCCCTTCCCCGGCTCCATCTGCGTCAAATCCCCGATCCACTGACCGTTCTGGTAAATGGCCGATTGGGTCTGAGAGCGCACTTGCTGCACCTGCCCCGAAATCGACTGCAGGGCGCTGCCGACCGGTAGCGGATTCACCGGAAAAAAAGCAACCCAATTCCAACCCGTCACCAAGGAAATCGGTATGGTCGCGGCGATGCGTGTTCCCGAAACGGTCAATGTGCAGGCCGCATTCACCCGCACCTTGTACATTTTTCCCGTTTGGATGCCGTCCATGTTTGCCAAGTCTCCCACCCACTGCCCGTTCAGCCTCAAGGCCGATTGGGTTTGCGTCCGCACCTGTTCGACTTGCCCGAGAATATTTCCGAAAATAGTATTCAGGGAGCGATCAGAGGGGAGAACATTGAACGAGATCCAGTTCCAGCCCGCCACCAGGTTGATGGTCTGATTCACACCTCCCGACGGGACATACTCGTACGCACCCATGTCCCAGGCCGATCCCTGGGGGCGGGGTGTTCCGGCGGGATCGACGCGGATGTCCAAGCCGTACAGGTTCTGGAAGGTTTGGTAAACGGTTTCCGCGCTCCCCGCGTCGCGCGCCGGGGAACCGGCCTGCAGGGTGAAATCACCGGCGGCCGCGCCTGTGAAGAGGGGGTCGGCTTCCAGGCAGCCTTGTCCCTTGCCGAAAGCGGCTTGAAAATCGGTCAAATCACGGACGATATCATCTCCCCAGACGATTTTGGCGGGGACATCGAACAGGGTGTTGTTGATGGTGGACACCGCGCCCGTGCCGTACCCGGAGGTGAAATGGATGTGCGCCTGATTGACACCGGCGATGATATTGTTGCTGATGACGAGGGAGGATCGGTAGTAATCGTTCATAATTCCTCGTTCCACGGAGGCAATGGTGTTCCCGACGATATAGCGCGGACTGTTGCCGTTGTTGATCGACACACCGGCTTCGGATGCGTCGGTAATGACATTACCGATGATGTACACCGGCGTTTCACCCGAAATACCGCTGTCACTGGCGCCCCGCACGCCGTAGCGACAGCGATATATGCGATTGTAAAGCACCCACAACCGCCGGGGGCCGTACTGAAACCCGATGCCTTTCGCCGGCGACCAACTGGTGTTGATGATATCGTGAATACTGTTTTCCGAGAAAACGATATCGGAACCGTATTTGACACTCAAACCATTTTGAAAGGTGCCGTATATTTCGTTTCTTCCAAAATAATGATGATGGCTGGTCTCTATTTGCGATGCATCGTTTGCGTCGGCACCCCCGGCCCTTACGCCGGACGTGCAAGTATGCATGGTGTTTTTTAGAAACCAGATGTTTGAGCAATGATTGCCGACGATCGCCGGCGCCGCATCCTGATCCGTGGTATTGTTCATGTCCCCGTAATGATGGATAACATTCCTGTAAGAAACGACATGGCTGACCACGGCTCCCGCCAAACCAACCACGTTGAAACCGGTGGCACCCGATACGCCGTTGCCCTGCAGATCGCAATACCGTACGACGATGTGATCCCCCGGCCTCGGTGAGCCGTCACTGCCGATTTGCAGACACCCCACGGAAGCGCCTTCGGACCGCCAATCGATAGAATCCACATAAATGTATTGCCCATAGATGAGCGTGTGCCGGACAAAAACGGGCCGATCGTCGTCGAGCCCCACGACCCAGACCGGATCGTCGCTGTTCCCCTGCCCCTCGATAAACGTGGTTCCTCCGGAGGCGGAACGGTATATCCCGTGCACTTCCACGTAGGCTCCCGCCGGGATCGGCCTGGGGATGGTTTGGCGGGGATTGGCCGGCGTGCCATAGGGGTTGGCGGAATCCCGCCCAGTTTCATTGTTGACATAGTAATACCCCGGAACCGGCGCGCTCCAATCCGCCGGCCGCGCGGGCCGCATATCCTCGATTCCGAAACCCGGGTGGGGAATACCGATGGGCGGCTGCCAGGCTTGGGCGGAGAGTGAACCGGCCAATGCTATGCTCATCGCCAGAAAAACCCAAATCGGATATCGGACTTGGAATGGGGAGAAACGAAACATGCGAATACAACCGGGGCACGGACGGAGGCAAGCACCGCCCCTACAATTCGTGTTGTTTCTTGTCATTGTCCCTCCGGATAGGCCAGGGCCCCTGTTCCAGACATCAAAATCGTATACCCCTTCCCCGGCTCCAGTTGGGCCAGATCGCCCAGCCAGGAGCCGGTATTGTAGATCGCCGATTGCGTCTGCGATTTTGCCTGCTGGACCTGTCCGGAGATCGAAGCCAAGGCCTGGCCGATCGGCAGCGGCGAAACCGGATAAAAGGCGACCCAGTTCCATCCGCTCACCAATGCAATCGGCGTGGCGGACGCGATGCGGCTGCCGGTCACGGTCAGCGTGCAGGTGGAGTTCACCCGTACCTTGTACATCTTTCCGTTTTGAATTTCGTCCATATTGATCAAATCGCCCATCCAGTTTCCATTCAGCCGCAGCGCCGATTGGGTCTGGGTGCGCACCTGTTCGACTTGTCCCAGTATCCCGCTGAAGATGCTGCTCAGCGAGCGGTCAGCAGGCAACACATTGAAGGAAATCCAATTCCAGCCGGGATGAAGGGTAATCGACTGTGACACGTCGCTCACGTACTCATACGCTCCGATGTCCCAGGCCTCGCCCTGGGGACGGACGCCGCCGGCGGAATCCATCGCGATATTAAGGGCAAAGACATTTAAAAAGTTCGTCAAAAGCTCTTGCACGGGACCAGTACTTATGGCGCAATCAATGGCCGGGCTGACTGCGGTCAATTTCATATAATCGGGATGATTCCAATCGCTGCTGACAAAAAGGGGGTTGGCTTCAAAACTTCCGGAAAACTCAGAGGGATTGGGAAAGGTACTGATGCCCCTGAAATACTGGGCTCCGGATCCTCCCACTTTCAATACCGCTTTGCCATCGGCATTCCAGAACAGGTTGTTTCTAAATTCTCGAATCGCATCGGCGACATTCTGATACTGGATATGGGCGTCGCTAGCCGAGAAAATGATATTGTTGATGACATGAATTTCCGACCCTTTCCTGTGATAGACCCCACGCCAGACATTGTGCATGGTGTTGTTGGCCACAACAACAGGACTTCCACCGTTGATCGACACAACACCGGAATTTGTATCCGCGATTGTGGGATTGATGTTATAGAATCGATTGCCGAAAACCATGACTCCATATTCGGCTCGAACTCCCTGTTCACTATCGTGAATCGAGTTGAAAATCAAATAGTGATTCTCAATTGTCTGGCCTTCCGGTGCCCCCGCTTCAAAGTTGAAACAAACGGCGGCGCCATCCGAACCATCACTTGGAGGAATGTCAATCGGTCGAAACCCATACATGTTGTTTTCTGAGATGATGACATTTCGGCTTGGTTTTACATCGATAGCGTTTTCAGAATAATGATGGATAGCATTGCGTCCGACATAGATATGTTCGGGAATGTACCGGGCATCATGGTAATATATGATATGAATGGCGTCTTCCGAACCATTTTCCATGACATTGTCGACAATCCAGACGCGCCGCGAATTCCCGGATATCTGGAAATCATTTTTTAGATAGGATGCATCGGGGGCCGGGAACCCATTGTCGTGGATATGATTGGCATAAAAAACAATATCTTCGTTAAAATCAATTTCATCATTTCCCGCCGGAGCGATATCGTAAATATTCCCCTGGTCAACATGCGTTAATTCGGTTGCTTCAGTATGGCGTACAGCAAGATGGTCACTCGGCGCACGCACACTCATTCCCCCCGGTTGTGGACCGGCAAAAAGAATATTTTCCAAAACAATATATGAACCGCGGATTCGCAGGCAATTGGAAAACACCGTTTTGCTTTGAGGAGTAAAACCCCGGATAAATATCGGTTGATTGGAGCTACCCGCGCCAAAAACGTAGGCGGCTCCACTCTGGCCTGACGTCGAATATACGTACGGTCCCCCATGAAGCTCCACCATGCTCCCGGCGGGAAGAGACGTCGGGATTGTTAAGCGGGGATTGACGGCGGTACCGAATGGATTTCCCGCATCAATCGCCTGGGCATGGGTGTTGTCGATGTAGTGGGTATAGAACCCGCCCTCGGCATTTTGGGTGTAGACGAGAGCCGGATTGCGGTTGACCGGGTTGTCGTACATCCGGTAGGTTTCCTCGATCCCGAACGACGGCCTGGGAATGCCCAGGGGCGGTTGCCAGGACTGGGCGGCGAGGAGAGCGGTCATCCAGACGCCCAGAAACACCAAGCTCCCAATCTTTTTAAATAGTTGAAAAGGCGAGCGCAAGCAGGGTTCTGGTGAAATCAACAGATTCAGGTTTTTTTTTCCGTAGGGGCGGTTGATCATACGCCCTTGATTTGATTTTACATGCATTTCATCATCTCTCCGGGTAGATCAGGGCGCCAGGCCCGGACATCAAAACCGTGTACCCCTTGCCCGGCTCCATTTGGGTCAGGTCCCCCAGCCAGGAGCCCGATTGGTAAATTGCCGATTGGATTTGCGACTTGGCCTGCTGGGCCTGGCCGGCGATCGAGGACAATGCGGCGCTAATCACTTGCGGATCGGCTGGATAGAAGGCGATCCAGTTCCAGCCCGCCACCAATTGGATCGGTGTGTTCGATGTAATTTGCGTTCCCGTAACCGTCAGCGTGCAAGCCGCATTCAACCGCACCTTGTACATCTTTCCCGCCTGGATGCCATCCATATTCAGCAAATCACCCACCCAGTTTCCATTCAACCGCAAGGCCGATTGGGTCTGAGTCCGCACCTGTTCGACTTGCCCTATGATGCCGCCGAAAATATCGTCCAGGGATCGATTACTGGGAAAAATATTGAAGGAGATCCAGTTCCAACCGGGCT
>Ga0209287_10000449_pt1 | contig 25002 bp, 27 predicted proteins | sample PPLLak3cmMay2015_2_FD_187255 | JGI IMG/M metagenome (GOLD analysis project Ga0209287, IMG submission 187255) | Freshwater sediment microbial communities from Prairie Pothole Lake near Jamestown, North Dakota, USA - PPLs Lake P8 Core (1) Depth... | ecosystem: Environmental > Aquatic > Freshwater... | reverse complement strand
TATTCCTCCATCACGTGAGTATTTATACTCACGTATTTTACACAAAAAAATCCGCATTGCAAGCAATTTCTTTGCGGATTCGTATTTTTTTCTTATTTTTTGTTTCCCAAAACCGCTAAACTGTTACTACTGAATAGGTAATGGAAAAGGGGACGTTGTTGACTAGCTTAACTTACCCCGATTTCTAACGACAGACGCCTCTGCCCCCAAACCATCAAATGCATATGACAATATCATGAATCAGAAAACAACATTTTATGATGCAGCTTAACTGGAGGATTTTAATGCACTCCAGATTAAAAACACGAGGCTGATAAGACGTGAATATAGGCATAATCGGACGATTTTCTAGATCTGTCAAGAATAAATAAGGAGTCATCCGCCTTCGCTGAAGCTTCCACCTTTGCTAACGCTTCGGTGGACAGGTCGGAAGACAGGGAGGAAAATGCCAGAGGACGGATGGCAGAGTGGGGATGCCGGCTATTAATTTCTGGCACAAGCTGTGCCAGAAATCCAATAGACGAGTAAGTATTGTACAACTTTCTCATTCGCCATAGATTATCAATCGAAAACCCTTTGATGTCCGGGAAAATCCTCCTTAAATCCCTTGAAAGGACCTCCACAACAGACTCACCCCAACCGAGTTCCTTCTGCTTTTCTACGATGCCCCGGCCAATGTCCCAATAAAGGAGAATAAGTTCACTATTGACATAGCGAGCGGCACTGATCCGGGCGGAAATGATTATGCTCTTGATGTCATGAAGAAATTCAAGATAGTTTTTATCAAGAATTGGTTGTATTTTCATATCCCGTCCTTTTAAGATTGCTGAATTTTGAAATGCCAAATTGGCATATCAAGATATTCCATTCTTTTATTGAAAGTTGAAACATAAAATCATCAGGAAAAAATCAGGTTTTAAAACACTCTGTTGTAAGACAAATTCGATGTGTAAAAATGACGTGTATTCAGTTAGCCCTCCTGGGCCGCTGAATATTTTTGGCAGCAAGGCGATACTCCCATAAAAATTATAAAAAATCAATATCTTTAAAATGTTGAAATTGTGGCTTAGAAGAGTTCAAGGATCAAATGGCGGCGAGCAATCCTCCCATGATATTAACAATCATAAAAAAACAAAATACTGGATTCCGGATCATCCACCCTCCGTAGCATAGCTACTGCGGAGGACGGGAGTCCGGAATGACGAATCAAAATAATGGAACAGGAGGCTAAAGGGAAAAAGCCTGGATTCTATTATCAAGTCACAGAATGACAGATCAGAGATCTGTAATATCTGCTACGTCTCTCAGGTTTTGGGATGATGCTGGATTTTGGGATAGCTCCAACATATCTGTATCTGCCACTGATTGCATGCATCTGCTATGGATTACATCCTTAATCGATACTGAAATAATAGAATGGTATAAATATCTAATCATCATAATCAGGGAACTCTGATTTGCCGGGTCAAAGGTCAGGTAAGGTCGTCCTGCGGTATTATTAAAACTTACTTGACTTTTAAGGTCCTTGAATCTAAGAAACACTACCATGAGAAATGTAATAAATCTTCTTTTTGAAGTGGGCATGCTTAAAAAGACGCCCAGGACAGGTTATCAATTTTTGGGGTCAGGCCAGGAATCCGTCGCGGAACACTCCTTCCGCTCAGCCATAATAGGGTATATCCTTTCAAAAGAGGCCGCGGGGGCCGACACAGGCAAGATCACCCTGATGTGCCTCTTTCATGACTTTCATGAGGCAAGGACAGGCGATCACAACTACGTGAACAAGCAGTATGTCACGGTTGACGAGGACAGGGCCGTAAAGGACCTGGCAAGGGATCTCCCCTTTGGCGATGAGATCATTGCCCTTACCGATGAATTCAACAGGGCTGAAACCCTTGAGGCCCGCATTGCAAGGGATGCGGACCAGCTTGATCTGATGATGGAACTCAAGGAACAGAAGGACCTTGGAAACCGTTATGCGACAGACTGGCTGTTCTATGCCGAAAAAAGACTCCTTACGGAATACGGCAGAAGGATGGCCGATGAAATATTAAAGACCGACAGCACCGACTGGTGGTTTGAAAAAAAGACGGATCTCTGGGTAAATGGCCCTGGAAACAATCACAAGATTTCTGAATAACCCTGTCCTCCGCAGCCCTGCAGGCATCATGAAGGTCTGCATCGGCATATCCCTCCTTTTACATTTTGGCCTCCTGATAGGGTTTCAAAAGGTCTTTCCTGTCTGGAAAGGCCAGGAGCTTCGCAGCTATAACGTGGAAATCATTAGGCCGCCCACGGAAGACCTCGACAAGGAAGACCTGAAGGGCTCATCCGACAGCCTTGACCAGGAAAAAGAAATCTCCTCAGCTGAGTCTCAGGATACCATCTCACTGGACACCAAGGATGAGCGTTATGTGCAGTATGCCGGTGTAATAAAGACAAGGATAGCGGATAATTGGGATTACCCTGCCGAGGCCAGACTATCCCTTTTGGAGGGCGAGGTCATGGTAGTGTTCAGCCTGGTGAGGGACGGGGGCATGACACAGGTGAAGATAGAGAAAAGCTCGGGCTATGATGTCCTGGACAAAGAGGTGCTCCGTGCCATAAAGGCCTCTCTGCCGTTTCCTTCCTTTCCTGATTCCATCAAAGTCAACCGGTTGAATATCAAGGCCAGATTCAATTATCAGCTTACCTCCGGCAAGAAGGGCAAATGAGACAGCTTGTTGACTGGATAGGTTTAGTGATTAAGTTTGTTTTTAAATATTGTGTATTCAGCTAATCTTTAATTTTCTTTTTGAGGAGTTTATGCCTGCCAAAGATTATTATGCGATGCTGGGCGTTTCAAAGACGGCATCTGCTGATGAGTTAAAAAAGGCCTATAGAAAACTGGCCATGAAATACCATCCTGACCGGAACAAGGGGAACAAGGACGCAGAGGCAAGGTTTAAGGATATAAGCGAGGCCTATGCTGTTTTGAGCGACAAGGAAAAGAGAAAACAGTATGACACCTTCGGTTCGGAGGGTTTCCAGAATAAATTCAGCCAGGATGATATCTTCAGAAATTTTGATTTCGGGGATATCTTCAGGGAGTTCGGATTCAAGGGAGGAAGAGGCGGCGGGAGCGCAAGGGGCGGAAGTGCGGGTCCTGACCTCTTCAGCCAGATATTCGGCAATGTGGGCCGGGGAGATTTCAGGGGCCAGGGAGGTTCCTTTGCAGGCGGCTTCGGCGCTCACAGCAGGCCCCAGCCTGTAAAAGGCAAGGATATAACCTATGAGCTTTCCTTAACCCTGGAGGACACCTTTGAGACCTCGGAAAAAGTGATATCCTACCAAACCGGCAACCCCGGGCAGGACAAGGTCTCAGTAAAGATCCCACCGGGGATCACAACCGGAAAGAAACTCAGGCTGCAGGGGAAGGGGCATCCGGGTTTGAATGGAGGCCCCAAGGGGGACCTCTATATTGAGATCAGGATCATCGATCATCCTGTCTTTAAAAGGGAGGGCGACGACCTCCTGCTTACGAGGGATATCAGGTTCACTGAGGCAGCCCTGGGCACCGAGGTTGAGGTGCCCACAATAGATAAAAAGACCCTGAAGCTCAAGATACCGGCAGGCACCCAGGGCAATTCGAGATTCCGGCTGAAGGGCTACGGCATGCCGCATATGGGCGAAAAGGGAAGGGGCGACGCCTATGTCATCATAAACATCTCCGTGCCGAAAGAGCTTGACAAGCGCCAGAAGGAACTCCTTAAAAAGGCATCTGAGTCGGGATTATAATATGAAGGCGATCTCTGTCTTTTCAGGCGGCCTGGACAGCATACTTGCCGCGGAGATGATCCGGAGGCAGGGGATTGAGGTACAGGCTGTTTTCTTTGAGACGCCCTTTTTCACATCATCAAAGGCAAAGGCAACTGCCGCGGCCATTCACCTGCCTATTAAAATAAGAGACATTACCCAGAGGCACCTTGGAGTCGTAAAGGATCCCCCCCACGGCTACGGCGGCCATATGAATCCCTGCATAGACTGCCATGCGCTGATGTTCCGCATTGCAGGGGAGATGATGGAGGAGGAAGGCGCAGGCTTTATCATCACAGGCGAGGTCCTGGGCCAAAGGCCCATGTCGCAGAACCGGGGGGCGCTCTCCATCATCGACAGGCAGAGCGGTATGGAAGGTCTTATCCTGAGGCCGCTTTCAGCGAAGCACCTGCCCCTGACTGTCCCGGAAGAGAAGGGGTGGGTCAGGCGTGATGAGCTGATGGATTTTTCTGGAAGGTCCCGCAAGCCCCAGATGGAACTTGCCATAAGATTCAATATAAAAGATTATCCCTCTCCGGCAGGAGGCTGCCTCCTGACGGAGGAGGTTTTTTCCAGGCGACTTAAGGACCTGATGTCCTTTGATCCGGACTTTGAGGTGCGCGATATCGAGCTTTTAAAGACAGGCAGGCATTTCCGAATAGGACCTGAGACAAAGCTGATCATAGGAAGGAAAGAGGACGAAAATAGTGGTATCGGATCACTGGCAGGAGAAGAGGACCTGCTGATGACAACGCCTTCGGTCCCCGGGCCGAGCGCCCTTATGACCGGGGTGATCACTACCCTTGCTGAAGGGCTGGCGGCTTCCATGACCGTATCCTACAGCGATGCGAAGACAACCGAGACACTCGTTAAGATAAGGCATAAGGGGAAAGACAGGCTGATAATGGCAAGAGGGCAGGAAAAGGCCTGCTTCATAAAATATATGATTTAAAGTTATTTTTTCAGGAGCTTGTCGAAGAAGGTTTTTTTATTGAATTCATCCAGCTTATCCTCGTTCGCGGACAGCTTTTTTTCCTGTACGGCTATCTCCGCCTCAATCTGATCAATAGTGTCATTGATCTTTTTCAGGCTGACCTCAACCTCCAGGGCCGCGACTTTCTGATCCCTTGTCATCTCGTTTCCGCTTTTTATCAAAATTCTTTTATCATTCAGCGCCTGTTTTTCCCGTTCCAGCCCGTAAATCAGGTCTTTTTTCTCCTGCACCAGGGCACTGCTCTCAGACATCTCCGTTAAAAAGATCTTATCCGTTTCCATTGTGAAAAAAAGATAGGCAAAGACGACGCATGCAAGGAAGACGATACCGGTAAGGATTTTTGCGCTGAAAATCAAGAGGCCTCCTGCAGACTGAAAGAGTTCCTTGGATGAACCCAGGATATCCGCCGCTGAACGTTTGCCCGGCTTTTGAGTATGTGAACCCCTGACCTTTATCCGGATATCTTCAACCGCAGCCCTGATTGACATGAAATTTTCTTCCATCTCATGTCCCAGGGCGCCGGAGGCATGACGGTCCTTTAGCTCCCTGGAGGGCTTTAACATCCGTTGAGCTGCGGCATCGATCCTTTCGAGCAGGCTGTCCGTGTCCACCTCATTAAGAAACTTTCCAGGATATTCTTTTTTGAGGGCCGATATATCTCTTTTCAGGACTTCTACGGCCCGGCTTATGTTGTTGCCCGTCTTGATCAGAAAAACTTCTTCGGCAAGATGCTCATTTGCCATTGTCAGCAGAAGGGTGTTATTCTTCAGTTCGTCCAAAGCCGGCAGGTTATATTGTTCATTATTCATTGTTTAGCCCTCCGCATTAATAGTGGTGTTGAACTCAAAAAAGCGCAGGATTCACGTTATCAGACCTGCTGTCAGTCTATTGCATCAAAGGGGCAGTTGCTTATGCAGGACATGCACCTGACACATTTTTCTTTGTTTATAAAGGCCGTTTCCTTCTTCTTCCATTCTACCGCCTGGGCCGGACAATTATTATAGCATACTCCGCATTTTTTGCATTTTTTTAAATCCACCACGAATTTTACAAGCGCATGGCATCGCTTCGCGGGGCATCTTTTTTCAAGCACATGGGCCTCGTATTCATCCCTGAAATACTGGAGAGTGGACAATACGGGATTGGGGGCCGTCTGGCCCAGGCCGCACAGGGCTGAATCCTTAATAACACTGCTGAGGTCCTCAAGGAGCTTGATATCCTCCATTTCGCCCTCACCATGGGTTATCTTTTCCAGGACCTCAAGCATCCGCCTGGTCCCCTCACGGCATGGCGTGCATTTCCCGCAGGACTCATCCTGTATGAAGTCCATGAAAAAACGGGCCATGTCAACCATGCATGAATGATTGTCCATTACAATCATCCCGCCGGAGCCCATTATGGCGCCCACCCTGGCAATGGACTCGTAATCCACCGGCGTGTCAAGGTGCTGTTCGGGGACGCATCCTCCGGAAGGGCCGCCGAGCTGGACTGCCTTGAACTTCCTTTTCTTGGGTATTCCTCCTCCGATATCGAAGATGATGGTCCTGAGAGATGTCCCCATAGGGACCTCAACAAGCCCTATGTTCTGGACGTCCCCTGTAAGCGCGAAGACCTTGGTGCCCTTGCTGGTCGCAGTGCCTATGCCGGCGTACCACTCTCCGCCTTTATAAATGATCTGCGCAACATTGGCATATGTCTCTACGTTGTTAAGGACAGTAGGCTTTTTCCAGAGGCCCTGCTGGGCGGGAAAAGGCGGTCTGGGCCTGGGCATGCCGCGCTTGCCTTCAATTGAATGCATGAGGGCCGTTTCCTCTCCGCATACAAAGGCGCCTGCGCCCTGATAAACCTCGATGTCGAAGTCGAATCCGCTGCCCAGAATATCCCGTCCGAGCAGTCCGTATTCTCTTGCCTGGCTTATGGCTATATCAAGCCTCTTAAGTGCGAGGGGATATTCAGCCCTGCAGTATATATAACCCTGGTGCGCGCCTATGGCCTTTGCCGCTATGGTCATCCCTTCCAGAACGGCGTGCGGGTCAGCCTCCAGGACGCTTCGATCCATAAACGCCCCAGGATCTCCTTCATCTGCGTTGCACAGGACATATTTGACATCACTTTGGGATTTGAAGGCAAACTCCCACTTTGATCCCGTGGGGAACCCTGCCCCTCCCCTGCCCCGGAGCCCTGATTTCTTCATCTCATTGATAATCTCCTCAGGCGTCATTTCCAGGAGCGCCCTGGGCGCCCCGAGGTATCCGTCCCTTGCGATATATTCATCGATCTTTTCCGGATCTATTAAGCCCCTGTTCCTCAGGACTATAAGCTGCTGTTTCGCATAAAAGGGGATGTCATTGATTCCGGGGATCGTCTCGGCTGAGGCGGGCTCCCTGTAAAACAGGCGTTTCACCGGACGGCCCTTGAGAAAATGCTCTTCAACAAGCTCCCTTACATCCGACCTTTTTATCTTCTGGTAAGAGATGCCTTCAGGCTGGACTATCATCATGGGCCCCTGTGCGCAAAAGCCGTTACAGCCTGTCTCTACAACCTTAAATTCCTTATCCAATCCGCGCGAGGCGAGTTCTTTCTCAAGTTCATCTTTAATCTCCCTGCTTCCGGCTGCGTGACAACCGGTCCCCCCGCAAAGAAGCAAATGACTTCTGTATTTATCCATTATAAAGTCTCCAGACAGTCAGCAATTTCCGGTTGGAGTTTTACTTGATCCTCACGGGAATACCGACATTTTAAAATCATTGTATCCTGGCCAGGGCAAAGTCAGTCTGTATCTCTCCCTTAAGCACATGCCTCTTGAAGATCTGACGCATCCTGTTTTTATCTACATGCTGGTAGATTATAGGCTCCTGCCCCTTAACCTCAACGGTAACGTTGGGTTCGCTGCTGCACATCCCCATGCATCCCGAGTTCATGACATGTATATCCTGCCTGTCCGTTTGAGACAGCTCCTCAAGCAGCACATCCATTACCTCCCTGGCGCCTGCCGCAATCCCGCATGTCCCCATGTGGACGGTAATATTTACCGTTGCGCCGCCTTCCCGAAGGACTGTCTTCTTCCTGGTATCCTCTCTAAGCCTTTTAAGGTCTTCAATGGTCAGTTTGCCCATGTGTTATCTCCGATAAAAAATAATTCAATCTTCCTTCAATTCCTGTATAGACACTTTAATCATATCCACAATATATCTCAGGACCTCAGGCCTGTTTATAGAAACGCCGTCCAACTCCCGTTTAATGTCCCTTGTGTCTATTGTGAAAGACCTCTGATTATATTCATGTGTATATACAAAATCCACCCCGGGATTCCCCATGATCAGGCATGTAATCGAGCCTGCCAGATCGCCGATAGGGGCGAGGTCTATATGATCAAGCACAAATGACGCAGAGACCCTCGTGCCTTCTCCCTCCCGGGAGTTGATGTTAAATTCGCCGCTACATCTTTTCGCGGCCTCTTTAAAGAGAGAAAGACCCAGGCCGACGCGCCTTGTAGTCCTTGTAGTAAAAAAAGGGTCAGTCACCTTTTTGATGAGCTCCGGGGCAATCCCTTTGCCGTTATCGCTGACAGTGATTTCCAGAAGGTTCTTAAGCCTCGACTCTGATATTTTTATTTTTATCAGATCGGCAGCTGCTGCGATCCCGTTTTCGGCAATGTCAAGAATGTGAAGGGATATTTCCCTCAATTAATATACAATCCTTCTTTCAGATTTATTCTGGAAGGCCAGCCTCAACTCATTCACGCACGGGGCCTCAATAAAAAACGAGGTGTAACGTCTGCCGATATCATCAGGTACATGGGCATCCGAAGATGTTATTACCGGCAATCCCCTCAGGCCGCTATTGTCTGCAATAAAGGTTTTAATATCTGACTTGCCGGAGATCTCGACGGCATCCAGTTCAAGGCCGGTGGGTATAAAACCCAGCTGGCTTATAATGCTGTAGCTGGGTCTGTCTGCATGACTGGCAATGGCTATTCCTCCCAGGCTGTGTATCTCTCTTACAATTGCGTCAATGTTTAATTGTGTTGAGGCTATCAGCAGCCTGCCGTTAAAACCTTCAACTTCATCTGCCTCGTTTACAACGACCTGCTCACCAAAGATATCAGGCCGGTTAGTCCCCTGCAGACAGGAATAAACAACTTCCTGCATCTTTAGCGCCTGCTCCTCCCTGTCAAAAACTGCCAGGACATGTATCTCTTCGATGGAATTTATCTCAAGCCCGGGAAGCACATGAATGCCGAGCTTTGTCCCTGCCCTTGCCGCGGCGCCGGTGTTTTCAGCTGAATTATGGTCGCATATCGCAATAAAATCCAGACCCTTTGTGAGGCATTCCTCAACGATCCTTAAAGGACTCATCTCCAGCTCACCGCAGGGAGACAGGCATGTATGTATGTGCAAATCACCCTTAAAGTGTTTCATTCATCTTTCTTTTTAATGCCGGCAGTGTAAAGCCTCCCTGCCAGCTGATAGGACGAACCTGATGAAAGCAGGACAGGGATGCCTTCCTTATCCGCCCTGGCCCTTGTATCGTCATCAGGTCTGTGACCGTTGACCAGCACTATCGCCGCCAGTTCCTTAAGCACTGCTACTGCCAGTATGTTCTGATGTGACTGTATCGTGAACCAAAGGTTGCCGCGCCGGGCATTTGCCATAACATCACTCAGGAGATCCCCGCAGTATCCATCCGTAACCTCCCTGTCGAGGCCCTTGCTGCCGGCGGCAATTTCCAGATTGAACTCCGATTGAATATCCCTAACCTTCATTAAACAACCTCATTATATTTATGATTGTCCCAGAGTGTGAATAACCTGCCCCGGCATTCATTTCCTATCCTGTTGTTAAACCAGAAACACATTACGAGATAGGTGCCTTTTTTCTTTTCCGAGTAAATTTTAAAATAATCCGAATTTCTTACTATGTTAGGGAGGCCCATCCCTGCTCCGAATCCCATTTGCTGGACCTCCACACCTGCGGTGGTGTATCCCTCTGTAAGGGCCAGATTTATGTCATCGATCCCCGGGCCGCCATCCATAACTTCAATCACTACGCCTGTTTCATCCTGACTCATTGATATTATGCCGTCGCCTCCATGCATTACCACATTCATTTCAGCTTCGTAGGCGCAAATGGATACGCGTTGAATAACGTCGGCATCAAGGTCCAGGGATTTAAGGGTATTCCTTATATCCATTGAACCTTCACCGGCATGAACAAAATCCTTTGACTGTATCTTGAACTCTTTAATGATTCCCAAAATCTCTCAGCCCTGTGATTCCCCTGTCAGGAATTCCACTCGATGCTTTTTAATCCTTTGCCATACAACCTGCCGCATGACTGGTACATATTGAAACGTGTCGACAAAATAGGCATCTTGTGCTTACTGGCGAGGGACACTATTGCCCTATCAGGTTTCTTTCCCCTCACAAAGACAACGGCAACCATGCCCCCTATGACTGCTGTGTTGATGGCATGAATGCTGGTCAACCCGGTTAACAGCAACCCCCCTTCCTTCGACTTATTCAAGAGATCGCTCATAAGGTCGCTTGCAGCTCCGCCTTTCACCTCAATATCCAGTCCATCATCACCGCTGATTACCTCGGCCTTCAATATCATTTTTACATCAGATAATTTCATAATAGCTCTCTATGCGAGTCCGGTTATCTAATTTTCGCCAAAGCCTATTCATACTTCCTTAAAATATCCAAGACAGTTTCAGGACTTACCCCTCCGTGGGTATTGTTATCAACCACAATAACCGGCGCAAGCCCGCATGCCCCGAGGCAGCGCACGGCCTCAAGGCTGAAACGCCTGTCCGGGCTGGTAGCACCGATATTGAGCTTTAATCCTGTCTTGATCCTGTTCAATATCTCACCTATGCCACGGACATAGCAGGCAGTGCCCATACACACCTTTATGGTGTGCCTGCCTTTGGGAACCATTGTAAAAAACGAGTAAAATGTGACAACCCCGTATATGTCACTGGCTGGTATATTAATGCGCTTAGCTATATACTCCTGCAGCTCCACAGAGAGATAGCCAAGCACACCCTGGCAACCGGTCAATATGGGGATCAGGCTTCCAGGTTTACTTTTCAGTCTATCAATTATATCATCGATCCTTGCAATTGCCTCAGGTGTAAGATCAGGGTTAACCCCTGCAAGATCATGAGCAAAAGGCATATCAACCTCTCCTTAATATGGTAGCAAAACTGACTTTATCAGTTTTTTTAGCCTGTTAGATAAGTTTTGGGAGTATATCAGAAATATTTTTTTTTTCAAAAGAAATTCAGCAATGTCCGGTTAAGATCTTGCATTAGCCTGCACCCTTGTCATGGGAGGTCTATTTTTTTAAATTAAAATGGATAACATGCAAAGAACTGGCAAAAGGTGGTGTTAAGCGGGCGGGTATATATTGAGATATATGTCAGGACCTCTATCCCTAAAAGCTATTGAGGGCCCTTTCCGCCCGCTGCATAGGCTTTATACCTGGTCCTCAGCAGGCCGCCCATTGTAATTTAAAAAAATGGGCCTCCAATGACCAAAATCCATGATTTTTCTCTTTGCAAGATCTTAACCGGACATTGCTGAAAGAAATTGACAAAATGGAAAAAAATCAATAGAGGTAGGTAGCTATTTTGTGAAAAATCGTATATGAAATATAGATGCCTCCTTAGTATTAGGAGGCATTTCAATTATTCACCGGGTTAAACGCCTTAACCGGACCTTTAACCTGTGGGATTTCAGTATAATGTGTTTTTAACTTTCTAATGACAGGCTGGAGTATGGCAAAGAAAACAGAAAGGGGCAGGATCACTATTGACAGGGAGCGCTGCAAGGGATGCTATCTCTGCATATCAGTGTGTCCAAATGAAGTAATTATAGTATCTCAAAGTTTAAATCAGCAGGGTTATTATCCTGCCGAACCTAAAAACGACAATGGCAATGAAGGCAAGGCGTGCATAGGATGTGCGATGTGTGCTACAATATGCCCTGATATAGCAATTGAGGTCTATCGTGAATGAAAAAGTCTTAATGAGCGGGAATCACATAATCGGCGAGGCCGCTGTCCGTGCCGGGTGCAGGTTTTATGCAGGCTATCCCATCACTCCACAGAATGAACTGACGGAGTACATGGCCTCGGCCATGTCCAGGCTGGGTGACGGTACCTTTATCCAGGCGGAGAGCGAGATCGCGGCAATCAACATGGTAATAGGCGCCTCAATGGCCGGATGCAGGGCAATGACCAGCTCCTCAAGCCCCGGGATCAGCCTTAAGCAGGAAGGGATATCATTCCTTTCAGCCATGGAACTGCCTGCGGTTATCGTCAACTGCATGAGGGGAGGGCCGGGGCTGGGGAATATTGCTCCTTCCCAGGGCGATTATTTCCAGGCAACCCGAGGAGGAGGGCACGGCGACTATCGCAACATAGTGCTTGCGCCGGGATCAGGGCAGGAGATTGCCGATCTGACAGCAAAGGCGTTTGAATATGCGGATAAATACCGGACGCCGGTGATGATCCTTCAGGACGGCATGATGGGACAGATGATGGAGCCGGTGATCTTTCCGGACCCCATTGATCCAACCAAGCTTCCCCCGAAACCCTGGACGCTGGATGGCGCAGACGGAAGGCCAAGCCGGGTTATTAAATCGCTCCTGCTTGACCCGCTGGTAGAAGAGGCACTGAACTGGAAGCTCTTTGAAAGATACGAGGAGATATCGAGGGCGATACAGGCCTCTGAAACATATATGACATCAGACGCGGATCTGGCGGTCATTGCCTATGGCACAGCCGCAAGGATAGCCAAAGGTGCGGTCAAACGCGCAAGGCAGGCAGGCCTGAAGGTCGGGCTCTTCCGGCCGATAACCCTCTGGCCGTTCCCCAAGGATTCCCTGTTGGAAATAAATAAACAAATCAAAAATTTTCTTGTGTTTGAGATGAGCACGGGCCAGATGGTGGAAGATGTCAGGCTCTCCCTTGAGGGAGCCGGCAGGGTGCACTTTTACGGTAGGCCCGGAGGCCCTGTTTCAACCCCCCATGAGATTGAGGGGGAAATCAGGAAAATATATGAAATAAGGGCATAGGGCACAGGGTACAAGGCGCAAGGTTTGTGTAAAAATAATATATTTAGATTTTAAAGGAACGAAATGTCCAAAAAGATTTTCTCAAGGCCGAAATATCTGAAAGACGCCGCATTTCATTACTGTCCCGGTTGCGGGCACAGTATTGCGCACAGGCTTGTGGCTGAGGTGATTGAAGAGCTTGATATAGGAAAGATTGCCATAGGGGTCCCTCCTGCAGGGTGCGCTGTGCTGGCCTATGATTATTTTGACGTTGATATTGCAGAGGCGGCCCATGGCAGGGCAGCAGCAGTGGCGACAGGGATCAAAAGGGTGCATCCAGATAAAATCGTATTCGCCTACCAGGGCGATGGCGACATTGCTGCCATCGGGACTGCCGAGACGATCCATGCAGCCAACAGGGGTGAAAGGATATCAACATTTTTTATCAATAACGGCGTTTATGGCATGACCGGCGGCCAGATGGCCCCTACAACCATGCTGGGCCAGGGCTCAACAACGACACCGGGCGGAAGGTCGATGATCAGAGACGGCGGCCCACTTAACCTGAGCGAGATGCTGGGCCTGGTGGATGGCGCAGTATACATAGAACGCGTGGCAGTAAATTCAGTGAAAAATATCAGAAATGCCAAAAAGGCGATAACAAAGTCCTTTAAGGTCCAGATGGCGAACCTGGGCTATTCCATGGTGGAGATCCTTTCTCCGTGCCCCACTAACTGGAAGATGACCCCTGTTGAGGCATGCAAATGGATAGATGAGCATATGACAAAGGTATTTCCCATCAAGGTAATTAAAGACCAGGTCGGCAAGATCTGATAAGGGAACAGGTTTTGATATGATAATAAAGACAATTTTTGCAGGATCAGGGGGACAGGGGGTGCTTGTTATGGGGTACATCCTCTCCACATCGGCAATGATGGACGGCAAACAGGTAACCTATCTTCCCTCCTACGGGGCCGAGGTAAGGGGCGGGACCGCCAACTGCACGGTATGCATATCATCAGACGAGGAGATCGCCTCTCCTGTAGCCTCATCCCCTGACTATGCCGTAGTTATGAATAAACCCTCGATGCTAAAATATCAGCATATTATCAAGAGCGGCGGGGTCATGGTCATTAACTCCTCGCTTGTAGATGCCGAACCGGACAGGAAGGATATTGAAATAGTCAAGGTCCCTGCCAATGACATAGCCCTTGAACTGGGGAGCGACAGGACCCTGAACATGATAATGCTTGGCGCCTTTGCCGCCAAAACAGGGATATCAACCCAGGACTCCCTTATGAATGGGCTGTCAGTTGTGCTGAAAGGGAAAAAGGGCGATGTCCTGGAGCTGAACCGGAAGGGCATGATGAGGGGTGCTGAATACGTCTGATTGCTTTCCCTGAAGAAGGTCTCATTATCCGCTTATCCTTACAATAATGCATGACAATGGTCCGGTGATTCCCGGACCTTCAGAAAAAAATAATATTTTCTCACCTTGCATAATTAAAGAGCTTTTTCCTTCCCGCGATCAACCTTGTGTTAATTAAATCCATAAACCAAGATGTTAAAATGTATCAACATGGTTTATCCATAATTGCGTTTTCCCAATTAAATATTTGACAAAATATACTTAAATTGTTAATAGTTCGAACGACCTATTGCCGAATTTTTGCTGTATGCTATTCGTTTTATTAGGGTATAACCATGGTTATAAGATCAACAGGATCAGGGCTGAATAAACAAAACGGCTCCACCTCTCCGGAATCCATCATAAGCCTTTCCATAATCTTTCTCCTTATCCTTGTCGGGGGATCAGTATTTTTAAAGCAGTTCAGTTATGATGAAAAATATTTTGGCGCCTCTGTATTGCAGGCAGGCCAGGATACTTCAAAAACAAGCGCCGCCCCGCAGGACAAGGAATCCCTTGGTATAGATGCTGCAGCCCCTGAGGGTTATTCCCCCATGTCTGAACAGGAGACGTTCGACCAGATCTCCCTTTCAGACAAGATCGACGGCAAGGCGGACGGATATCTGCAGGCCGGGTTTATAACGCTTGCCACCAGGAGATTTTCTAACAACTCGGACCAGAATAAATGGTTTGAGTTTTATGTTTATGATATGGGCGCCCCGAGAAATGCATTTTCAGTTTACAGCAGCCAGAAGCGTGAGGGCGTAACACCCGGGGATTTTACTGAGTTCGCCTATTCCACCAACAATGCCCTCTTCTTCGCCTGCGGCAGGCTCTATGTTGAAATTATATCTGCCGTTGAGGACCCAGCCCTTATAGCAGATCTGGTTGATATGGCAAAGGGCTTCATAAAGAAGCAGCCTGCAGACAATGCCGAACTGCCTGAGCTTGCCTATCTCCCGGAAGAGAATCTGGACAAGGGCAGCATAAGCCTGCTGGCCAAAAACGGTTTCGGGTATGACAAATTCGACAACATCATTACCGCAACATATCAGATCGGGGACAAGAAGATACTTGCCTTTATTTCCATCAGGGAGACGGCGGAAAACGCAGCGGCGCTTGCCAAGGGATATAACGACACCCTTTCTGAATTTGTGGGTAGCGAACGTCTGAAACCTGAAGCCGATCAGATCCCGGGGCTTGTAATCGCAGATGTCTTTGGCGAATATGAGATGTTTTTTACCAGTGGAAATATAATAGCGGGCATCCATTCTACGGCGGACAAAAAACTTGGAGAAGGAATTGCAGCCAGTCTATATCAAAACATAAGCAGGCAGGGGAAATGAATCAGGAACAGGACAATAGCGAGACAATCAGCCGACGTAAATTCATAACAAGGATGACCAAGGCAGGCGTTTCGGTTGCAGCAGCAGGCGCGCTGGGTTATGCCTTTTATGACCCGGCAGGGCCTTCCGGGTCCCTTGAAGAGGCAACCGTTTCCGTGCCTGATTTTTCGCTCCCGGAGGCCGGGGCAAAGATGGCCATAGCAAAGGGGACGGACCGTAAAGAGACCCTTGCAAAGGCCTTTGATGCCATCGGAGGCATTGAGTCCTTTATCAAGAAGGGCGACCGGGTCCTCCTGAAGGTGAATGCCGCCTTTGCTACACCGCCTATACTTTCCGCAACAACCAACCCTGACCTGGTCTCCAGGTGCATTGAGATGTGCTACAAGGCCGGGGCCGAGGTTGTCAGGGTGACTGACAACCCCATTAATGACCCTGCCGCCTGCTTCAAGCTGTCCGGCATAGCTGCAGCAGTTGAATCGGCGGGCGGGGAACTGATGCTGCCAAGAAACGATTTTTTTAAAGCAACTACAGTAAAGGGAGGAAGCCTTATCATAAACTGGCCCCTGCTTTATGAACCCATAAACGGTATGACAAAACTTATCGGGATTGCCCCTGTAAAGAATCACCAGCGGAGCGGGGCCTCAATGTCCATGAAAAACTGGTATGGTCTTTTAGGCGGGCAAAGGAACATCTTTCATCAGGACATCCACAATACCATAAAGGAACTCGCAATGATGGTGAGACCCACCCTGGTCATCCTTGACGGCATCACGGCCATGATGACCAACGGGCCGACGGGCGGGGCAATTTCCGACTTGAAAGACACCAATACAATGATCGTAAGCACGGACCAGGTTGCAGCAGACGCATTCGGGTGCTCTCTAATTGATAAGACTGTAAATGACCTGCCCTTCATAATCAAAGCGGCAGAGGCAGGTGCGGGAACGATGGATTACGAGTCGTTGAAGCCGGTATACGTTTAGGAACAGCCCCTCGTCGTATTTTGGAAACTCTGATTTAACACGGGTTCCGAATTGAATATAAGCAGGCCTAAGGCGCAGGGCGAAAAGAGATATATATATGACATAGCTGTCAGCAGGCAGCCTTCAGCAATTAGGGATTAAAACTAATCCTTCCTCCCCTTTTAGGGGAGGATTAAGGTGGGGTCTCAGAAAAACTATCAAGACCCCCTCCCTCCTCCCCCTAAGAGGGGGACGAGATTTGGATCGAACAGTATTGAAATTTTGTTGGGTTATTAAATCTTGGATCAATTCCCTGTATTCAAGGAGCTGAGTTGAAGATAATATTCACCAGAAGAATAAGCCAGATATTTTTCTTTTGTCTCTTTATCTGGTTCTGCATAGTCTCCAGTTTCGGAAGCGAATGGTGGCAGCTGAGGGGCTGGCCTGTTAACCTTATCCTGCAGCTGGATCCCCTTGTCGCAATCGGGACGCTTCTTTCCACCCATACTATCTATAAGGGTTTGCTATGGGCCCTTTTAACTATTGTCCTGACTATTATTCTGGGCAGGTTTTTCTGCGGGTGGATCTGCCCTTTCGGGGCCATTCACCAGTTTATCGGCTGGCTCGGAAGCAGGAGGCGAAGCCTTAAGGAAAGGATTGCTTCCAACAAATACAGAAAAGCTGCTTTTATAAAGTATCTTGTTCTTATGGCATTTCTCGTTGCCGCTGCCATACCCCTGACTGAGAAGACAATACTGCTTACAGGCCTTCTTGATCCCATACCTTTAATACACAGGTCCTTTAATATAATTGTTCTGCCCATAGTGGACAGATTCACAAACCTTCTTTCGGTTGAGCCCAGGGTATATGAAGGCGCCTTTCTCGTCGGCATATTCTTTCTTGCCGCACTGTTTATGAACCTTCTTATCCCGCGCTTCTATTGCAGGTTCATATGCCCTGCAGGGGCGCTCCTGGGGATTATTGGAAAATATTCATTATGGCGTATAGGCAGGTCAGAGCCGGGGTGTTCCAATTGCATGCAGTGTGAAAAGGCCTGTGAAGGGGCATGTCAGCCCTCAAAAGAGATCAGGATAAATGAGTGCGTGTTGTGCTTTAACTGCTATGATCAGTGCAAAGACGGCACAATGAAATATCAGGTCCATGAATCAAGGGGCGGCGAGATATCAACTCCTGACCTGACCCGCCGCGGCCTGATCATATCCTCCCTGTCGGGACTAATGGCGGTGCAGCTTTTTCCCCTGGGCACAGGGACCGCCGCGGCGGACGCCAGCCTTGTGAGGCCGCCCGGGTCGCTGCCCGAGCCGGATTTTTTAAACAGGTGCATCAGGTGCGGGCAGTGCATGCGCATTTGCCCCACAAACATAGTGGTGCCTTCAGGGATATTCGGAGGCATGGAGAACCTCTGGACGCCTGTACTAAATTTTACCGACGGCACAAGCGGGTGCCAGCTGAACTGCACTGCCTGCGGCCATGTATGCCCCACCTCCGCTATAAGGCCCATCAGCCTGTCAGAGAAACTAGGGAGTGACGAATTCAGCGGGAAGGGTCCTGTCAGGATAGGGAGCGCCTATGTGGACCGCACGCGCTGCCTGCCCTGGGCGATGAATAAGCCCTGCATAGTGTGCCAGGAAAACTGCCCTGTGACGCCAAAGGCGATTTATATCACTGAGAAATTCGAGACAGTTCGGGAGGGCGCAAGGGACATCATCTCAGTGCAGGGCAATGAGATCCGCGTGTCGGGATCTGCAATGGAGAAAGGACAATACGCCACAGGCGATTATTATATTGCCGTCTCCGCGGCGGACAGGCAGTCTTTGTACAGGGTATCCTCCAACAGCGAAGATTCAATCACGGTCGGTTCATCCAATCCATTGAAGACAGAAGGCCTTGACAGGCTGGAGATACAGGTCTGTCTCCATCAGCCCAACATCGATCTCAAGAGGTGCATAGGGTGCGGCACATGCGTCCATGAATGCCCGGTGGGAGGCAGGCGCGCAATCAGGGTGACGCCCGATAACGAGTCAAGAAGCATGAAAAAAGTGGCTTGACCGTCACTGTAGCATAAGGTTATCGTTGTTACCTCCTCCCTTTTTAGGGGAGGATTAAGGTGGGGTCTACTAGTTATATTGTCTCATCGCAATGTTAAGACCCCCTCCTGACCTCCCCCTAAGGGGGGGGAGGGTGAGTTTAGTTTGGACCTGATTAGAGTAAAACTTTATTGATTTTATTATGTTGAAAAATAAATATGTTCTCCGGGTACTTGAATCCGGGCATCCCTAAGGAGGAAAAAGCAGATGAAAAATAATGAGAAAAACATGGACAGAAGAACCTTTTTAAAGACAACAGGTGCGGGAGGCGCGTCAATTGCCATTTCATCCGGCCTTGCCGGCAATGTCCTTGCCTCAGAGACACCGAAAGGTGCCACAGCAAAGACAGTCCCTACACGCATGATGGGGAAATCAGGGATACCCGTGTCAGTTCTTTCCTTCGGAGGTCAGGACTGGAGCACGAATCAAAACCTGTTAAGGCTTGGCTTTAACATGGGGGTGACTCTGTGGGATACATCCGACAGGTACCAGAATGGCAAGAGCGAACTTGGTATAGGCGAATATTTCAGCAGGTATCCTGAAGACAGGAAAAAGGTCTTCGTCTGCACAAAGGCAACTGAAAAATCAGAGCCCCAGCAGATCAGCGACACGCTCGATCAATCCCTTGAAAGGATGAAGACAGATTATGTTGACCTCTTTATGCTTTCAATGATGCAGGGAGTTCCTGCCGGGGCAAAGGAGCTGATGGAGAAAAAAAAGAAGGAAGGAAAGGTAAAACTGGTCGGATTCAGCAGCCATTTAGGGAACGATCAGGTTGTTGCCCAGTCAATAGCTATGGGATGGGTGGATGTCCTGATGATCACATATAATTACATCCTGATGCAAAAGGATGAGATCAAAAAGCAGATAGACGACTGCGCCAGGGCAGGCATCGGACTTATTGCCATCAAGACACAGGGAAAGACTCCGGATGCCAAAGAAATCCCCGAGGCGCTGACGGCCACCAAACACTTCATGGATAAGGGCTATACACTAGAACAGGCAAAGATCAAGGCGGTATTGAGCGATGAGAGGATCACATCCGTATGTTCCGATATTACAAATGTTACGATACTGAAGGACAATATCGCAGCAGCCACCGATAATGTGAAGCTGTCGGCCCATGATATGAAGGTTTTTAACATGCTGGCTAAATGTGAAATGAATCATTACTGCCAGGGCTGCGGGAAATGTCTCGTGGTTATGGGCGCAGCCAGCAGGATTCCGGATGTCATGCGCTATATGATGTATTACAACAGCTACGGCGACAGGGACCGCGCCAGGGGCCTTTACAGGGAGTTGCCCGGGCCGGTAAGAAATGCCCTTGCCTCCAGGGATTATTCCGGCGCTGAATCCGTCTGCCCGCACGGGCTTCAGATAGGCAGGATCATGAGAGAGGCATCAAGCCTCCTGGCATAAGTGTTAATATAGAAACTGTAATTGCAGGGGATTGTTCTCAGAGGCAATGAAGAACTGAGCAATCCCCTTTTTTATTTTCTGCAGGTTATGCGGTTGTATCTATGAGGGAGGCCGAAGGGGCTGCTGAACCCGAATATTCCCTGTACTTTTTTATCATATTCAGGATCTCGTTTGCGCTCATGCTGATCAGGTTGATTTCATCAGCATTGGAGGCTGAGGATGAGCTGTCTGATGAACCTGTCTCTTCTCCGGCTATGATCATATTCACCAGGTCGGGGTTATTTTTTATCAGCTTTTCATTCCGGGCAGATATCAGGACATCATAGAGGGAGCCGGCCGATGTGTCCGGGGCGTTTGCCGTGGAATTGAGAAGGACATTCAGCAGGCCCAGGGATTCATTTGATACATCAGCTGAAGCAGCCTCATCCGATGCGTAGCTGTAAACGGCATCCAGAATATCCATGGAATCGTTTGCAAGCCTGGTTGACGAAGACACATCACCAGTGGAATTAGTGAGGTCTTCAAGCAGGCCCAGGGATTCGCTTGAGAGTGTTATGATATCGGATGCATCCAGGTCCGAGGCCTGTGCAGAGGTATTGTGGCCCTCAGAAGAATTCCGTTTATAGAGGAGGATTTTGTTTAAAAAAGAATTGCTTATTGATGATACGCTGAACATTTCTATCGCCCTTTTCCACCTATTATCTGCCGGTTAAAGAAAATATTCAACTTAAATGTTTGGGGCGCTACAGAAGGAACAGGGTAATTCACCGCTCTGGAAGTCCGGGTAATCCTGTGCCCGTTGAACCATAACTGAAATTCTACTCTTTCGTAACTCCCCAGCGCCCCCTCTTGCCTTAAAAGGGGGCATTCGTAAACGATGTTTTTGTTGTACACTTTGTTTTAAGATAGGTATATATTTTGGCCTTCATATCCAAAGAGGGGAGATAATAAATTCCCCTCCCCTTATCATAAGGGGAGGGCGGGAGGGGTTACACCTCGCTTTTTTTCAATTTCTTAAACCTTCTTCAGCAGTTTTACCGTGACAAAACCTTCCTCAACAAGATACCTGTCTATGGTTTCACACCAGAAGGTGAGATCAACAAAATATTCGTTTTCCTTTTTGTATTTATCTGTGACATAGGCCCTGCAGATTACAACATCGCCCTCCATGGCATGCCAGGCGGCACGGCAGCCCCTCATGTAGGGGACCTTGTCCATATAGGGGTATTTATCAAAAAGGGCAGGCCTCAGCTTCATCGGTATAGGCGGAATCACGGTTGGGTCCTTCTCAAAATCAATGGCCTTACTGGTGCCTGGCGGGACCTCCATGATATCCCAGCCGATCCGCTGCATCCAGCCTGCATCTCCCATCCAGTTCATAATCATGCCCGCCGCCCATTTTGCCGCAACGGCATTTTGGATAACCCCCCGGCCGTCCCTGTTTGCCAGTTCAGGGGTCTGTGTTACCGGGGCATCCTGACCTGCACCCGAGAACTGCCTCTGCTGGGCCGGCTTTTTTTCCAGGTATTCCGAAAGTACCCAGATGCCCTGTTTATTCTTTTTCATTTTTGCGAAGGTCTTCGGGTCCAGTATGTTCTGCTTCGCGTTGAGAGACCAGTCCGGGATATCAAACATCATGTCGATCTGTTCTTCATTAAGGATAGGTCCGACTGCCCTTGCAGGCGGCTCATCGCCTATCTTTACGTCGTCCCAGTACAGGGGCTCGGCACCCCGGATCTTCTCATTTTTCCATATCTCGATTATCTCTTCCCAGTCCTTGTCAGTATATATATGAGGACTCCGGATCCACCAGTCAGGACTCTCCCATGCATGGGCCTTAGACGGATTTCTCTTGGCAGGGTCTTTATGGCGGCGGAAGCTCTCTTTAAGGATGTTGGCCCCCTCGGCCACCATCTCCCCCTTCTGATTGAAATGCCTGGCCCAGCCGCTCATGGCGAAGGTGCGGTAATAACTGCCCTGGCTGGGGGTGATGTCTATGCAATATTGTTGATCCAGGACTTTATAAATGGTATCTCCCTCATAAACCGGTTTGTAATAGTTTATAATGTCATTGTGTGCGCTCACCACCATGTAGTCGGCGAATCCCCTTGCCTTGAACATAGCCGGCATGTAGCCGGGCTCAGCCGCGGCAAAGGGCATTGCTATTGCACCCCACTTTGTCTTTTTTGCATAATTGCTGTCGGTCCAGAGGGGGTTGTTGGCCCCGTACCTTCTTGCATATGTCTTGATGTTTTCGGAGGTAATTTTGGTTCCCTTTCCTATGCCCGGTTTCCCTTCGAGTTTGCTGCTGAGAAGATCGCTGATATTGATATCTCCCCTGTTGTTGATCAGCGCAAGCTCTGCCTGGAACTCTTTGAGGAGTTTTGCGTCTTCTGCATCGTAGACATTGGGCGAATAAAACTCCCAGTCGCTCCAGTTCGGGTCCTTGGGATCTGCGGCCTTTGCTGCCTCCATGGGGCCTGCCTGGGCGGCCCAGGACCTTCCCGTAAGGCCCATACCAATGCCGACTGCCGCTGTGCCCTGTCCCATAAGTTTTAGAAATGTCCTTCTGTCAAATTTTGTCATCTTTGCGCCCTCCTTTTGAATGGTTAAGAAACACTGTTTTATGAAACACCACCATGTTTAAAAATCTGTTCGCTAAGAGTTTAAATGAGTTAAGACATTTAATAAGACAAAGGCCCGATTGTTTTTCTCAGAAGGTGTTTTCTGGATGTTAAGATGCCTGGCATGATGCGAGAGAATTCTGCCGGAGAAAGGGTATATGATTTGCTGCTGGTAGAGATTTTCCATGAAGCAACATCCGTTTATAAGGTTGTCAGTTTCAAGAAAAAATCGATTAAATCCTACAAAGAGATTATATCAAAATCAAGCGAAATCATTTGTCAGAGAATTTTGAACCGGTTAAGAATAGGAGAAAAATATTTGATCTTTGTTCCAGGCTGTAGGTATAATGAGAGCATTAAAATGCACTATTGCCATCGTCTCACCTTATGAGGGAGTTATTATGACCGGAATGTCTAAATCAAAACAAGCCCTTGGTCTGGCCCTGTGGCTGGCGCTCACCTTTGCTGCTGCAGCAATCGGGTCTACGGCCTCGATTGAGTCAGGTGTCTTTTACGGACAGCTTGCCCGTCCTGTTTGGGCGCCGCCGGCATGGCTGTTCGGCCCTGCGTGGACTATCCTGTACATCCTCATGGCCGTTTCCGCCTGGCTGGTCTGGCGGGTTGGGGGCTTTGGTCCTAACCGTGCCGCCCTGTCCCTGTTTGTTGTCCAGCTGACAGTGAATGCAGTATGGACATGGATATTTTTTGTATGGAAACAGGGGGCACTGGCCTTTGCTGAGATACTTGTCCTCTGGGTCCTTATTCTGTGGACTATTCTTGCCTTCCGGCGAATCCGGCCGCTGGCCGGTGCACTGCTGCTTCCCTACCTTGCATGGGTGACCTATGCATCCGCCCTCACGTTAGCGGTGTGGAGGCTCAATCCGCTACTCTTAAATTGAGTTGAGGATATTAACCACTATCAGATAATATATTGTGTTAAATAGTTTTGCACATAAGCTTCTCGTTGATGGAAAATGCCGTTTATATCTGAGGCAATGATGGATAAACATATGCGTCTTTATCATTGAATGTTTCGTAGGGTTCCGGCGGGATTGGAACCAGCTGTGCCTCACCTGTTATGCTGTAAGAGTTATAAAGTTTCGAAGTAGGTCTGTCCGCAGTTGTCCCGTGCGAAGGAGTAATCCTGCCGTTGGCGTCAAGGACAGTTCCGCGTGATGAGGGAGATGCGCCGCCGGGGGAAAGGCCTGCACCCTGCGCAATTCCAGCGCCTGCGATTGCAACGGCCGCAGCTGCCGCGCCCTGGCCTGGTGCTGACCCGCCTGCCGGGGCAGATCCCACAGGACCGAAGCCCCCGCCTGTCGCCCTGGAAATGGCATTGTCCATCCAGCTCTTGTCATAGGTTGTAGCGTAGACAGGATTTTTTATATAATGCCATATCTTCCACTCCCCGTCTTCCTTAACAAAATCCGCTCCGATCTTCCACCAGATCCACATGGCCTGCGGTTTGTCCTGATTGTCATGGGTCTTGCCTACGGTCATGAGCGAAATCCACACGCCCTTTGCAGTCTTGCCATCGCCGGCTATTTCTATTACAGGGCTCCCCAACAGGTTGGATTCAAATTTGCCTGCAAAGTCGCTTGGAAACCTGATGTCTGGAAACGCCTTCTTCATTCCATCGGCATGGGATCGTTCATAATACTTCTCCGTATCGACAAGGGTCCTCCTGGCACTCTCATAGCCTTCAAAAACACCGCGTGCACCTATCTCAATTGTAACTCCAGGGGTCTTTTTTGCTATGTAAGCCATTCTCGCCTCATACATCCCGCCTTCATACATGTAGTCCATTTTTGCTATCAGGTTCTGTATGGCATTAAGCGCCTCCATTCGCTCCATCTTCAGGGTGAGTTCTTGGATCTTCTTCTCCATGCCGTCCTGCTGTTTTTTCGGTTTGGCGCTTTCGGCATGGACAACGCCCCTTTGCATCAAAACCAAGAGTGATGCGAATGCCGCTTTACAAAAGGTCCTTTTTTCCATCTTTATTATCGCCTCCTTTTTTAAAAACAGGGCTAATTTTGCCTGGGATCATGCAGCCACTTAAATCAAATCATTCTTTCATTTAAACAATGCCATCTGATTATGATTCATTTGAATATAATGGATTGGGAGGCCTGACCCTATGCTTTTTTCAGGTACTTCACCACCCGGTCGCCGGCGATGTAGCTGCCGGACAGGCTCCAGTTCATGTCATTGATGAACTGGCGCTTCACGCCTCCCAGGTTGATGTGCCGGCCGGAAGCGAAGTCGCCCGTGACATACAGGCCTT
>Ga0209287_10000448_pt1 | contig 25038 bp, 19 predicted proteins | sample PPLLak3cmMay2015_2_FD_187255 | JGI IMG/M metagenome (GOLD analysis project Ga0209287, IMG submission 187255) | Freshwater sediment microbial communities from Prairie Pothole Lake near Jamestown, North Dakota, USA - PPLs Lake P8 Core (1) Depth... | ecosystem: Environmental > Aquatic > Freshwater... | reverse complement strand
TATTATATCTGATTTGCATTCTTTTTATTATGCCGCTCCTCCGGAGCTAAAATTAAATTGCAATTTACCTGCTATTAATATATCGCGCCTATGGCGCTGTGTTACGGTAAAACAAATGAAGTCTCATACAAGAAGACGGAGGAAAAAGGATAAAGGACAAAGGCTATTAGACAGGCCCGCCCTGGCGCGACATCGATATTTAGAATCTATAGGGTATATTTATAACTAAATCCATGAGCAGTAAAACACTCTTAATAACAGGTCTGGGCCAGGGATCTACAGGATATTTTTTGCCTTTCCGGAAGAAAGGCAAAAAGGTGTTATCCCTTTTCGAGGGAAGCATATTTTATCGTTACTTTCGTATTTCAAAACCTCGGAACTTCATGATCATGTTTTCAAAGACACAATCACGAAAACACGAAGGTACGAAAACACGAAATAAAACCGTTAATTAAAGGGTAAAAAGGTCTTTTTTCGTGCCTTCTAAATTTCGTGCTTTCGTGATAAATGTTTTTAAATATGTCGTTCGACTAGAAAAAACGTGAATAGGAGTTCTTTCCCGACAAAGTCGGGGGTGTCCTTTCTCATTTACTTCCGGTAAGTGAGAAAAACAAAGATCCCTGGCCTAGACCTGGTAATACCTTGAGTAGATGCCTATGCGCTTCTATGTTTTAAAGTAATTATAGGCTTCAAACGATAATGTCACGCCAGGGCAGGCCTGAAAATCCTGTCTAAATAGATTTTGACTTTGATTTTTTTTGACTCCAGCTTCCAAGCCTCCAAGCTTCCTAGCTTTCCAGCTGGATCAACAGTGAACTCTTGCCCCGTTAAATTTGCTTTAGTAACAGCGCAGCGTATTTAACTGGGGGTGAACCGTGAACCTATTCAATAAACAGCTTTTTTATTGCAGATGCATATGGTGCTCTTACGATGCCTTTTTCCGTTATTATGCCTGTTATGTATCTGGCGGGTGTAATGTCGAAGGCGGGATTGAGGGCCTTTACTCCCTTTGGTCCGATCATGCGGCCATGCAGGTGGGTAATCTCTGACGGGTCTCTTTCCTCTATTGTTATCTTGTCTCCATCTCTGAGAGTCAGGTCTATTGTTGAAAGGGGCGCAGCGATATAAAAGGGTATCCTGTTCTCCTTTGCCATCACCGCAACCTGATAGGTGCCTATCTTGTTGGCTGTATCACCGTTCGCGGCAATCCTGTCCGCCCCGGTTATCACCAGATCAATCATCTTGCGCCTCATGAACAGGCCGGCAGCGTTGTCCGCTATGACCTGCACCGGGATGCCGTCCTCCATGAGCTCAAAGGATGTCAGCCGCAGCCCCTGGAGCCAGGGTCTTGTCTCATCGGCAAGGACCTTGATCTTTTTCCCTGCCTCATGGGCAGCCCTTATAACCCCGAGGGCAGTGCCGTATCCGCCCGTAGCCAGGGCGCCTGCATTGCAGTGCGTGAGGACCACGGCATTATCAGGGACAAGAACCTGCCCGTTTTTGCCGATCCTTTTATTGATTGCCACATCTTCTAGGAGGATTTTCTCAGACTCCAGTCTCAGCATTTTTCTGATTTCATCCGGGGATTTTGAGGAACAGGAATCAACCAGCAGGGACATTCTTTCGACAGACCATCGCAGATTGACCGCGGTCGGCCTTGCAGCTGCCATCTCATCAGCCATCCGTTTAAAGCGTCTCCTGAAGGCATCAAACGATACTGCACTGATCGAGTATGAACCCATTGCCAGGCCCATGGCAGCGGCGATGCCTATGGCAGGGGCGCCCCTTATAGCCATTTTTTCTATAGCCCTGATAATATCCTGATATTTTCTGCAGGTAAGGTACTGAACCTTTGAGGGCAGCTTTCTTTGATCCAGCAGGAGGATGCAATCACCGGTCCATTTTATGACGGCGAGCATGAGATCATTCCATCGCGACCTGGACTTCCTGCCCGGGGAAGATGGTGCTTGCCGGCGTCAAGCCGTTAAGCTTGAGAAACTCATAGAGATCCATATTGTGTTTTTTGGCGATTATGGCAGGATAGTCCCCTTTTCTTACTGTGTATTTCTGTGTCTCGCCATCCTTTGATGATGCAGTTGAGACCCCTGGAGATAATAAAAGCTCCTGCCCTACAGACAGCTTTGAACCGGACAGGCCGTTAAGCAGCTTAAGAGACTGGACAGTGGTGCTGTAGCGTTGCGCAATGTTGTAAAGGGAATCGCCTTTTCTAACGGTATATCTTGTTACTTCGCCGGTTGATGCTGAATTGGATACCGACGGGCTTGCTTCAGCAATGACGGTCTTTCTGCGGGAAGAGATCTTCAACCTGGCCCCGACCTTGAGGACATTTGCATTCTTCAGGCCGTTAGCGCTCATGATGGCCTTGACCGATGTCCTGTATTTATTTGCGATAGAAGAAAGCGTGTCGCCGGACCGCACTACATGGACTGTATTGGTTGAAGAATCGGAATTGTCATAGGCAGCAAGAACCGTCGAGGGTATATTGCTGAGATTCGCAAGAAGGACTTCCCCCTTGCCAACCGGCAGCCTCAGGTTATAGGTGGCCTTTGGCGTGGCGTTCTGGCGCAGCTCAGGATTGAGAGATTTCAGTGTTTCATCACTCACACTGATTGACTTTGCAATCGTAGCCAGGCTGAGCTGTTTATTTACCGTAACCTCTTCGTATTCATCTTCCTGTTCCAGGCTCGGCAGGGTAAAGCCGTAGGCTGCCGGGTCATGAATAATATGCAGGACAGCAAGGAACCTGGGCACATAACGGGCCGTTTCATTAGGCAGCCTCTGGTAGAGGTCCCAGAAGTCATCCAGAAGGCTGTTCTTCTGCCTGTTGATCTCATTCAGGACCCTTTTCTCTCCGCAATTATAGGCGGCGAGAACTGTCTTCCAGTCGCCGAACATATTATGGAGATCGCTCATATATCCGATTGCCGCGGCAGTAGATTTTGCCGGGTCCATGCGCTCGTCGATCCATGTGTCTCTTTTAAGCCCGTACCTGTATCCCGTGGATGCGATGAACTGCCACATTCCAAGGGCCCTGGCAGTGGATATGGCCCTGACCTTGAATCCGCTCTCAATAAGCGGGAGCCATGAGAGCTCTTCAGGAAATCCGGCCGCCTTGAGGGCCTTGACGATTGCCGGCCTGTATTTGCCTGAACGCGCATAGGAATCAAGGAAAAAATTGCGTTCCCGGCCCTGAAAGGATTCAATCTCCTTTTGGACATAGGAATTCATGTCCAGGGGGATAGCCTTGCCATTGCCGTTTACAGCGGTATACCTTGTGGAATAGACCTCCATAATCCGTTTTGATATCGTTAGACGGATATCTTCTCTCTGTTGCAGCAGCTCGGGATTGTCTGTCCCGTCAACCTTTAATATGTAGGAATATGCCTTATCCAGGGAGTCGATGGCATTATCGGCGTCGCCCTGTTCAAGAAACTCACTGGCTGCCTGGCAATATTCAAGGGCGCTGTCTATCAGATCCTGGTCTCCCGGTTCTGCAACATCTTCAGAATCGGCCGGCTGCTGATCCAGCTCTTCATTCTCATCGGATAAGGAAACCTGTTCGTTATCGGTCTGCAAGGGTGTGAGTGAATCCTTCAGTGTGTCTGATGAAACCCCTGTGGCTTTTTCATCAACGAGACTGTTTTTATTTTCTGTTGTTTTAGTTTTCTCGGCAGGTCCCGTAATTCCTGTCCTGGAATAGGGGGATGAAGAGCTGCAGCCTGAAAATAATACCACGCAAAGGATAAATAAAGGCAAATACAGCGGTCTAAAATTCAGGTTCATAGATTTTTCCTTTCATTCTTTGGAAATGCCCGGCTCCAGATAGAGAAGGAACATAATCGTTTAAGGATAATGAATCTGCGGCAGTATAGTCAAAGAATATGTAATGGTCAAGCATATTTATAGTAAAAGGTTCACAGTTCACGGTTCAGGGTTCACGGTTAAAGGTTAAAAGAAAACCTAAAACCAGTTAGACAGGATTAACAGGATTTTCCGGATTTTTGTGTTTTTCTCACTTCCCGGACGGAAGTGAGAAATATCAATCCTGACCTTGTCGGGAGGGAAAATCCTTTATCACGAAAGCACGAAATTTAGAAAGCACGAAAAAAGACCATTTTATTATTCTTCTACCCTGCCATCATTTGTTTTATTTCGCGTTTTCGTTCCTTCATGCTTTCGTGATGAAAATTAAGTGATAAACCTTTTTGCATTTCTTCTCCCGAATACAACGTCGGGACAAGCTTTAAGGCATAAAATACATCATGTAGGTCCTGTTAATCCTGTAAGCCTTGCCGAAGCCTTGGCGTAGGCAGGTCTAATATATTCTTTTCCTTTGACCTTTCTCCTTTTTCCTATGTCTTCTGACCTCCGCCCTCCGATCTCTGTCCTCTGCTTCCTAGTACGCCGGCCTCCAGGCATGTATTAGCAAGATTCCTGCCGCAAACTGGACTTTTATGAAATATGACATTGATAGGGCAGTTTTTTATCCCCAGGAATATCTGTCTGATTCAGATAAAATAAGTAAAAGCAATGAGTTCAGTTGTTTTCATATCAACCAAAGAAATATTAATTTAATCAGTGCTAGTTCTGATAGTGCACTTTTATTAACTCCACCAATAGGGAGTAACTCCGAAGTGTATCATTGTTCATACATACCCGCTACGCGCGATTACACAACCCTTTGATTCACTGGATGGGATTTAAAAGGATCAGCAGGGTTGATAATAACATTCGTTCAAGGTATAAGTGAATAAGGCTAAAGGTGCAGCCCTTCGGTGTTACTCAGGGCCATGCGCCTGTCGAATGGGGAGCAAGGCACAAGGTTGAGGGAAAAAGGATAAAGGGAAAAGGTTAAGAAGTATAGAATACAGAAGACAGCAGATAGAAAACAGAAAATTTTATCACGAAGACACGAAAGAGTGAAAACACGAAATAAATCAAGATTGAATAATAATTTTTCGTGCTTTCTTAATTTCGTGATTTCGTGATAGAGGCCTTTGTCTTTGGGCTTTTTAGCTTCTTTAACACTGAACCCTGAACCCCTGCTCTCCGAAGCTTTGCAGGAGCGAAGGAGGGAAAGTATAGAATACGGAAGACAGCAGATAATAAACAGAAAAATTTATCACGAAGACACGAAAGAGTGAAAACACGAAATAAATCAAGATTGAATAATAATTTTTCGTGCTTTCTTAATTTCGTGATTTCGTGATATATGCCTTTGTCTTTCGGCTTTTTAGCTTCTTTAACCGTGAACTCTTGCCCCGCCTGCCCTATGAAATGTTTACCTCGTGGAATGTGAAACCTATTCCACTGGGGCAAAGCCTATTTCACTGGGATGCGCTAGTAACAGCGAAGCGGATTTAACTGGGTGTGAACCTATTAAACATCATTTGATTAATAAATGTTAGAAAAGAATTTGATTCAAGCGATACACAAGCCTTCAAGGACAGGGAAATGCATATCCTGCGGAGGGACGTGTGAAAATTTAAGAAGGCGTTACTGTTCCAGGGAATGCAGGAAACAGATGCTCTGGGTCCTTTCTCTATCACGGGGGCTGCTGAGCATCTTCAATGCAAGATATGCCTCATTCTCCTTTAATAGCGCCCGGGTTATTCTGGATATCCTTCCGATATGGTCAAAGGATATCTCAAGGTTTGAAAGGAAAAGAATGCCTGGGAAGAAACCCGCTGAGGACCTTAAGGACCTTATCCTGCAATCAGGGAGCGATTGGCACAGGATGATTAAAAACAATACTTCAAGGAGCTATGCCTCGCTTTATATTCTTAATAAGAATTCCGACAAAAAACTCCCCTCAAGAGCATTGAGGCCCGACAGCAATGTGAAGCCCAGATTTTCAAAGCAGGAAAAGGAGTCCATCAAGGTCCTGAACATGGAACCGGACGACCTGATCACAGGGGGATATATCTCCCGCATAAAATCCGCCTATAAAAAAATGGCAAAGGTGCATCACCCCGATATGGGCGGAGATGCGGAGAAATTCAAGAGATTGAACGAGGCTCACCGGCAGATGCTGAACTGGGCGGAAAATCCCCAGTTTACTTCAAAAAAGGCCCTAATTGACTGCTGGTCATTCGACTCATCGACCAACAGGTGGACGCCGCCGTTGTGAGCATATAGGTTCAGAGTTCACGGTTGATCCAGCTGGAAAGCCAGGAAGCTTGGAGGCTGGGAAGCCTCTTTGTTGCTTGCGTTTATTGAGTTGCTTGGGTTATTGGGTTAATGAAGGGAAAATGGAAGAGGATAGGCGCAAGGTTAAAGGAAAAAGGATAAAGGCTATTAGACAGGCCCGCCCTGGCGCGACATAGATTGCCGGCTCTTATAGGGCATGTTCTGTATAAATAAATCAAAATGGAATATCCTACCTGCAATATCAGGTCTGGGCCAGGGATTTACAGGCCTGCCCTGGCGTGACATCAGGCTTATGCAATAGTCTGATAATTTTACCTTGAAGCATTATTATGAGCACCTTATCTTCAATGCCAGGTCTAGGCCAGGGATGCGCAGGATCTTTTTTGTCTTCCCGGAAGAAAGGCAAAAAGGTATCATCCCTTTTCGAGGGAAGCATATTTTATCGTTACTTTCGTATTTCAAAACCTCGGAACTTCATGATCATGTTTTCAAAGACACAATCACGAAAACACCCTAGAGGAATTGGCTCCGCATTCCACGGGGCAGGCGAAGGTACGAAAACACGAAATAAAACCATTAATTAAAGGGTAAAAAGGTCTTTTTTCGTGCCTTCTAAATTTCGTGCTTTCGTGATAAATGTTTTTAAATATGTCGTTCGACTAGAAAAATCGTGAATAGGAGTTCTAGCCCAACAAAGTCGGGGTTGTCCTTTCTCACTTACTTCCGGTAAGTGAGAAAAAACAAACATCCTGAAAATCCTGTTAATCCTGAGGTAATTTCAAAAGTCCTCAGCTTGTCATTCCGAACGAAGTGAGGAATCTAAAAGGCATTGGTATTAAGAGATTTCTCCCTTTGGTCGAAATGACAATTGATGCTTTTTTGAGTTTTGAAATTACCTCTCCTGTCTAATAATTGATTTTATGTTTTCATAATAAATGGGCTTCGATATGACATCAAACTTAATATCAGTGAAAAAGATGCTTGAAGAAAGACCTGTTGAGGTCTCTGCACCGTGCAGGATTGATTCGGGAGGCACATGGGACATAAAGGCCATGTCCATCCCATTTGAGCATATCGCTCCTGTTACCCTTAATATCGCCCTTACTCTAAGAACAAAGATTATTTTGTCTCCCTTCAAGGAGGGATATATAAAGATCTCCTCTGAAGGATTCCAGGACATCGCGGAATACAACATCAAGAAAGACCTGCCTTTCACGCCACCCTTCGGCATTTTTCTGGCTGCCGTCAACCATTTCGGATATCACGGACTTGAGGTGACAATAAAATCCGATTCTCCGGTCAGATCTGCCCTTGGCGGCTCAAGCACCGCCCTGGTAGCCCTTATAAAGGCACTGTCCGATCTGCGGATTATTTCGGGAGGGGATGGGTTGTCCAAAAGCCAGATCCTGCACCTTGGATATCACATTGAAGACGGCATAAGCGGAGGGCATTGCGGGATACAGGACCAGGCCGCGGCCGTATATGGCGGGGTTAATCTATGGACGTGGCGATACAGCCGGGAAAACAAGCCCTTTTTAAGAGAGACACTTCTAAAAGGAAAGGACCTGAAAGAAATCTCCGGAAGCATTATTGTTGCCTTCAGCGGGCAAAGCCATGTCGCAGCCAGGATGAACAGGGCCTGGATCGGAGATTTTCTTTCCGGCAAAACAAGGTCAGGCTGGATAAATGCCAATGAGATTGTAAAAGGGTTGGCGGAGACCATCAGAAACAAGGACTGGCGTTTGGCGGCAGGTCTTTTAAGGGAGGAGATGAAAATAAGAAGAAAGATTACACCGGACGCATTAATACCCTTTACATCCGAACTTATTTATCGTGCCGAAAAGACCGGTTGCGGCGCAAGGTTCGCAGGTGCAGGGGCCGGCGGTTCCCTCTGGGCAATCGGAGAGCCTGACAGGATCAGGGATCTTAAAGATAAATGGGAAGAAATGCTTATGCCTGTAAAAGGCGCCGGGATATTAAGATGCAGTGTTGATCAGAGGGGAGTTATTTAACAATAAAAATCCGAATCCCGAAACACGAAATCCGGAACAACCTAAGGGAAAGAGCTTAGTTATTAGACAGGATCAACAGGATTTTCAGGATTTTTGTTTTTGTTTTTTCTCACTTACCGGAAGTAAGTGAGAAATATCAATCCCGACTTTGTCGGGAGATAAAATCGTGCTATATTTAAAGTCCCGACTGCATATAATCACTTTGCTTCTTATAATTTCCCTCGAAAAGGGATAATACCTTTTTGCCTTTCTTCTGGAAAGGCAAAAAAGATCCGGTCAATCCTGTTAATCCTGTCTAATAGTCTTTTTTCGTGTCTTCGTACCTTCGTGTTTTCGTGATTAAAATTAAGGCCCTGTTTAATTATTTATAAGCATTTCACTGGGACCCTTGAGCCCTGGACCCCTAGCACCCTTTTCCACTAATCTTTCCCAAACTCGGCAAGGGTATCCTTCAGAACCTTATAAAACTTTTCATTGTCCGATATGCCCTTCTTTATAATGGAGCTCAGCTTCTCAATGTCCTTTGTGTTTATAACCGCATTGGCGCTCAGGGAAAAGGCCATCATCTCATCCATTGTCTTGAACCTGTCGCCCAGAAGGGTGACATAGATCTTTCGGCGTGAGGACATGGGAAGACGGTTAAGATAATTCATTATGGGGCTGTAGAGGATATCCTGGCTGTCAAAATTATCAGCCAGAAAAACAAGGTTGAACAGATGAAAGCGCAGCTTGCCCAGTGCGTCCCTTGTGCTTTCTGCATATATGCATCTGAACCCCAGTCCTTCCAGCGCCCTGCCGACCTTGTCCCGTTTATCATCCCCCTTCAATATGACCAGGGCAATCTTTACTCCTTCATCAAAAAAATCAAGGGTCTGATCACCGCTGTAATCGTCATAGGTGTAATCCTCTAAGGATTTCTCCTGTTTCTGCTCAACAGACTTGAACTCCAGGTTGCCGCTGTCAGTAAGCGAGGCATCCATGAACGGGCCTTCTTCAGAAGCTTTTCGCAGATCCAGGGTGATCTGGTTTTTACACTTGGGGCAATTGATCTTGACAGCCTGGTCTTTCGGTATCCTGTCATCAGGGACATTAAGTTTTGCGTTGCACTGACTGCATGTAATTTCCATGTGCCGACCTCCCTAAGAATCACAGATAAAGTTAACCGCCAAGTTCACGGTTCACCCCCAGTTAAATACGCTTCGCTGTTACTGGCGTAAATTTAACGGGGTAAAGGTTCACGGTTGAAATTTTCCCAGCTTGATGCTGGGAAGCTAGGATCAGCCTTCGCTAAAGCTACGGCACGACAGGTGCTTGGATGCTTAACATCCAAAGTCAAAATCATATTAGACAGGATTAACAGGATTTTCTGGATTTTTGTGTTTTTCTCACTTCCCGGACGGAAGTGAGAAATATCAATCCCATAAATTGCGGGAGGTCAATACATGCTTATATATATTTAACCGTAGCTGTTATTTCTTTTCCCTTTTGTCTCTTCCTGTAAGGGATAAACCTTTTTGCCTTTCTTCCGGAAAGGCAAAAAATATCCTGTAGATCCTGTTAATCCTGTCTAATAGCCTTTTTCTTTGCCTTTATCATTTTTCCTCCGTCTTCTGACCTCCGCCCTCCGATCTCCCTGTCCTCCGTAGCTTTAGCGTAGGCTGGTGTCTCTGTGGTGAATATCTATCTCTTTTTGCTGTACTGCTCATCCAGCTTCAGGCCTTCAATGCCGGTGGTTTTTTCTCCCCTCTCCGATTTTATCGAGTCGATGGCCCTTCCTACTATAGCCTTTCTGGAGGCGTAGCTGATGGCGGTATCCTCGGTGACTGAGCCGTCCTTGTAAAGGTCCGATATGCTCTGGTCGAAGGTCATCATCCCGAAAGGCACGCTCTGCTCGATTATCTCATAAAAGGTCTTGCCTTCGGACTCACCGTTAAGGATGCTGTCCTTGACACGGATATTGGCGCCCATGATCTCAAAGGCCGCTATGCGTCCTCCTCCCGCCTTGGGCAGGAGCCTCTGACAGGCCACCCATCTTATGGTATCAACAAGCCTGATCCTTATCTGTTTTTCCTCATCACGTTCGAACATGCCTACGATCCTGTTAATGGTCTGTCCGGCATCGACTGTATGAAGGGTCGTAAGAACCAGATGACCGGTTTCAGCCGCAGCCAGACCGATCTCAACTGTCTCCCTGTCTCTCATCTCTCCTACGAGAATGACCTTGGGCGCCTGCCTGAGCGCGGCCCTGAGGCCCAGGGCATAGGATTCAAAATCCATCCCCATTTCCCGCTGGTTGAATGTTGCCTTTTTCTGAGAATGCACATATTCCACAGGGTCTTCAAGAGTTACGACATGAACAGCCCTTCTTTCATTGATCTCGTTCAGGATCGCCGCGAGGGATGTTGATTTACCGCTTCCTGTTGCGCCCGTTATAAGGATGATGCCGTTTCTTTCCTCAGACATCTTTTTAAATGCCTTGGGGAGCTTCATCTCTTCCACCGTGGGGATCCTGGTTGCCAGCTGCCTCATAACCACCGAATAACACCCCTTCTGTGAAAAGACGTTCACCCTGAACCTTGCCTTGCCTGCCAGCTGATATGACGAGTCGCAGGAGCCCTCCTTTACAAGGGTCCTTGTGAGGCGGCGATCTCCGCCAATCAGATTCAGTGCAAAGGTCTCTGTCTGAAAAGGCGTCAGCCTCGCTATGGGCGGATTGATGTTCACCGACTGCAGCTGACCGAATGCCTCGACCTGGAACGGCTTTTCAACCGTTACATTAAGATCGGAAACACCATCGTATGATTCAAGCATGGTTGTCAGTATATTATCAAGTTCCTGTCGCCTCATGGTTTTCTCCTTTCGGCTTAATATACTACATAAAGGCTGTTCTTCATAATGACATACATCTCAATACTTTTAATCCATGGCGCAAGGCACAGGGCACATGGCACAGGGGATAAACGTCAGGAGTTAGGCGTAAGTCGTAAAGTGAATCTCTGTTTTATCCCCTTGCGTTTTACCCCTTACGCCTCACTAGTTGTTACCTGAGCCTTGCACCCTGTGCCCTGTGCCCTGAGCCTGTCTGCGGAAAGCTTTATCCTAATAGAAACACTGAGCCCCATAATATTACCAAATGGTATTACATGAGGTCATCACGTATCGGTAAAATCCGTTGGCGGATTCTTCAGGAACGGCCTGAACATCTCTTTGTTGTTGCATTTTATATATGCGTCGTCTGCGCTTATCCTCTTTGCCTTCAGGTGATCCATTATGGCGTCGTCAAGGGTCTGCATGCCGTATTTCTTTCCTGTCTGCATTGCGGAGGGTATCTGGAATGTCTTTGACTCCCTTATCAGATTTCGGACCGCAGGAATGGCAATCATGATCTCAAGGGCAGCAGTCCTCCCCTTCTTGTCGATCCTCTTGAAAAGATTCTGCGCCACAACGGCCCTTAAACCGTCCGCCAGGGTGTTCCTTACCTGGGCCTGCTGATTCTCCGGGAATACTTCAATGATACGGTCTACGGTTTTCGCGGCGCTTGTCGTATGAAGGGTTGCAAAGACCAGATGCCCGGTGGCAGATGCCTCCATTGCAAGCGTCATGGTCTCAAGGTCCCTCATTTCGCCCACCAGGATGATATCCGGGTCCTCCCTCAGAGCGCCTCTGAGCGCCGCGGAAAAGGACCTTGTATGCATGCCCACCTCACGGTGGTTTATGATCGCCTCCTTGCTCCTGTGGACAAACTCTATTGGGTCCTCGATTGTAATAATATGATCCTTGCGCGTCCGGTTTGCCTCATCGATAATCGCCGCAAGGGTTGTTGATTTGCCGCTGCCTGTAGGACCTGTTACAAGCACCAGCCCCCTTGGCAGCGATGCCAGCCTCCTCACAACAGGCGGCAGGCCTAACTGTTCGCAGGTTAAGATGGTGGATGGTATCTCTCTGAAGACGGCCCCTATACCCCATTTCTGCTGAAAGAAGTTCGCCCTGTATCTGGCAAGACCGGGGATTTCATAGGCAAAATCGATATCGCCTGTCTCTTCAAACGTCTTTACCTTTTCTTCGGGCGCTATCTCATATAGCATCGCCTTGAGACCGTCATTATCAAGCTCCTTGTATTTTACCCTTGTCAGTTCACCCTGTATCCTAAGCACCGGCTGCTGGCCGGTGATCAGATGAAGGTCCGAGGCCCCCTGCTCATTCATCAGTTTAAAAAAGGCATCAATCTGTGCCATATATGCTCCTCCGAGAAAGTAAGTGCCCTATTATAAACAAAAAAGAAATGCTTATTCAACATTAAATTAGCCGGAAAAAGGACAAGGGTTAAAGGGTAAAGGATAAAGTTCAGGGTTCACGGTTCACAGTTAAAGGTTAAAGGGTAAAGGGAAAAGTCATTTATCACGAAAGCCCGAAACTTAGAAGGCACGAAAGAGGTCTGTTTTCTTCAAATCCTTTCTTCGTGTTTTCGCACTTTCGTGTTTTCGTGATTAATTCTTTCTGTTGTTTGCTTTTCAGTTACCTGCATTCCAGTTTGATTATCCTTTCACCTTTAACCTTTATCCTTTCTCCTCTGTCCAACTGCTTTATACATTACTACCGCATCCTGTCCTTCAGGATAAAAATTTCTTTTGATCTCCAGGTCTCTGTATCCGGTCTTTTCGTAAAGCCTTCGCGCCTGCATATTATCAACCGCGGTATGCAGAAACAGCCATTTGATATTGAGCGGTTCCGATCTTGACTCTATAGCCCTGAGAAGCATCCCTCCGATCCCTTTGCCCTGTCTTTCCGGCTCCACGGCTATGCCCAGCAGTTCTGATACATCCTGCAGATCAAATCTCTCGGACGGTCCGCTCAGCATCGCGAACCCTATCGGCATCTTATCCATGCACGCAATAATGGTACTTACATCATTGCCCAACCGGAACCATCCGGAAAGGATGTCCTCATAGGGTCCGTAGACTGTGAACACATCTCTGCTTAATCTGCCGATAAAGCGGCTGTCCGAGATCGCGGCATTCCGCAAAGTAACACACAGCTCAGACGGACTCCTGCGCGCTTGTCCGCTGTTCAGGGCGCATGATGACGACACATTGATCTCATCAGGGAAATGGGCCGTACCCGTGAATTGTTTATATTCGCCAAAATATCTGTATCGATTGCCCATAATAACTTCGTAAAATATACATTGCGTCTAATATAATACAGCATTAGCCTCCTCCCCTCTAAGGGGAGGATTAAGGTGGGGTCTTTTAAGGTGTTCCTTCATCGATGTCTTAAGACCCCCTCCAGCCTCCCCCTAAGAGGGGGAGGAATTTTGGTTCCAGAGTATCCAGATTAGAAGATGCTGCAATACTTATGACGTCAGAGGTAATTTCAAAACTCAAAAAAGCATCAATTGTCATTTCGACCAAAGGGAGAAATCTCTTAATACCAATGCCTTTTAGATTCCTCACGTCGTTCGGAATGACAAGCTGAGGACTTTTGAAATTACCTCGTCATATATAAATCCGAAATTCTAAGCAAATTCTAATGAACAAATTTAAAACTAAAGACTCTTCCAGTAACGTTTATGGATTGCCATAACCGGTCTTAATGCATAATCCACCCTTGTTTCATCTGCCCTTTTCATGAGATTGGAAATGTTCGTCTTATTAATGCCGGCGAGTTCCTTTAAGACCGCTTTAACTGAATCTCTCTGGCCATTTATGTGATACCCTCCCTCAAGGGCAACTGCCACCTTTCCGCCGCAGCATAGTTCGGCAGTATTCATAATGGAAGCCATTATCCCGGCAAAGCCTTCAGAAGCAACCTCCATTCCGCCCAACGGGTCATTTTTATATATGTCAAAACCGGCTGAAACAAGGATCATGTCAGGCTTGAACTCAAGGGCCACAGGCTTCAGCAGCCTTTCCATGATCGCGACAAAGTCGCTTTCGCCATAACCTGTTGAAAGAGGCACATTAATGGTAAATCCTTCACCTCTGCCTGTGCCTGTTTCATGATATGATCCTGTCCCAGGATAGAACGGATATTGATGAGTTGAGAGATACAGGATGGATGGGTCATCCTCAAAGGTATGCTGGGTGCCGTTGCCGTGATGAAGATCCCAGTCAATAATCAGTATGCGCTGGAGGCCAAGATATTCCCGGGCGTATCTGGCGCCGATGGCAATGTTGTTAAAGATACAAAATCCCATGGCCCTGGATCTTTCTGCGTGGTGACCGGGAGGCCTTACAAGGCCGAAGGCATTTTTCAATCTGCCTGAATTAACCATTGCTATTGCTTCGCAAAAGCCTCCGGCAGCAAGCAGCGCCGCATCATTGGAGCCCGGGGAGGTGCGTGTATCCCCGTCCAGATATACCGAGTCCTTCCCGTCGGATGATGCTATCAGATCGATGTATTCTGATGAATGGACAAGCTCCAGCTCCTCTTTTTTTGCCCTTCTTGCCGGGATATCAATGAAAAGGCCTTTCATATCCGGCTCTTCGAGCATCTCATAGATCACTTCAAGACGCTCAGGGCTTTCAGGGTGATATGGGCCCATGTCATGATCCAGATAACGTTCATCCCTTAAAATTCCAGTCTTATTCATAAAAGGCACCGGTGCATGTTTTATTATTTGAAAGACCTTTTTAGCTGAATACCAGGATAGAAGCTATACACCTGACCGATTTCTATATCACAAATGATGCCATTAGCAAAAGATAATAAACATTTGCAGGTTTAATATTGCATATAGATAGGAAGGGTAACCTCCTCTCTCATATTTCAAGATCCAAGAAAATGCCCTTTCCCCAATGGCAGGACATCCCTGATGAAAGAGAATGCAAGTTGACATCAGTTTGAAATACCTGTAAAAATCCTGCATATTCAGAACATTTGACTGAACGGCATTTTCAATTATAAAACAGGGAAAACGGGGTGTTCTTTTTTAGTTGCAAAGCAAAAGGCGGTTTATATGAAACGATCCGGTTTAGCCGAGGAAGGTCTTTTAAGTCAGCTTGAAGAATTGGCGGAAAGCCTCGGGGTAAAAATAAGGTACGATAGGATATTAAAGGAAGGTTCATTCTTTTCCGGCGGTTTATGCAGGATAAAGGGGGAAGAGATGATCATTATCAATTCCAGGGTGAGCGTCGAAGATAAGATTGACATACTGGCAAAGGCGCTCATATCCTTTGACCTAAGCCAGGTTTTTATAAAACCGGCGCTGAGGGAATTTTTAACGCAATACCGCCCCGGAAAATTAGAGGAAATGCAGGATGAGGAAGGGGAGGATTGAGGTGGGGTCCTCCAGAGTTTGACTCCATTTCATTGACGTTCTAAGACCCCCTCCAGCCTTCGCTAAAGCTACGGCGCGGCAGGCGCAGCCGCCCCCTTAGAGGGGGAGGAGATTTGTAAACAATGTTTCAGTCAAAGGCTTACTGCCCTGCCGGATCGTATTTTCCCTAGACTTTTTATTTTTTCTTTCTGCCCTTCTTTGTCTTGCTGTAGTTGGTCCGATGGTATAGCTCAAGATATTTTGCAATAGTTATCTTCATATTCTTTCTTTCGCTTATCTCCTGTATGCCCCTTATATCATGATAATAATCCAGCCTGTTATAGATATTCCCGGACATACTATGCAGAGACTGGGACCTCACCAGCTTTTCATCAACCTCGAAGCCCCTTGATTTCATTACCCTGGGCCCTGTGAATATTATAAGCGCCCCGGGTTCGGCGATTACTATATCGCCCAGTGCGGCATAGCTGGCAATTGCCCCGCCCGTTGAAGGGTCCGCAAGAATGGATATGTAGGGAAGCCCGTTTTCCTTGAGGCGTTTTACCGCCTCAATAGTCTTTACCATCTGCATCAGCGCCGAGATACCTTCATAAAGCCTTGCGCCGCCCGAGCAGCACAGGCTTATAAACGGGATATTTTCCTCTATTGCCAGATCCACGGCACGGCTGAATTTTTCCCCGAATACAACACCCATTGATCCGCCGCAGAAATAAAACTCGCTGACGGCCAACACCGCCGGAAAATGGCACACCTTGGCCGTGCCCACAACCAGCGATTCCTTAAAATGGGACCGCCCCTCCTGCCTTTTCAGAAAGTCCCTGTAATAGTGGGTAATCGATTCATCCTCAAGCAGCTGGTCGACTGTTATGTTGCGATACAACTCATGAAAGGTTCCCTCATCCGTAAGACACGCAAGCCACCCTGTCGCGCCCAGTATATAGGAAAATCCGCAATCCGGGCACACCTGGAAATTATCATGGAAGACATCCAGAGGAATAAGCTTGCCGCAGCCGCTCTTTGTATCGCTTTCCGAGTTCTTGACATCTCCGCATTCAATATACTCCTGCGTCTTCTCCTGGTACTCAATCTTGCCATAGTCGTCATTGACTTCAATTATGCTGGTGTAATTGACTATCTTGATGTCCGGAGGCGGTTTGGAAAAATACTTTTTATAGGGCATTTCCAGGTAGCGTTTGATATCATGGAATGTCCCCGTCTCCTTGTTGACCCCGTATTTCCTTGCCCTGGCCACCCTTTTTTTCATGAGCCTTGATATCCTGGACCTGGAAAGGTCTTTTATGGCTTTAACCAGGAAGTGCTTTATGTTATCGGACATCTCCTGATAATCAGTAACATCATCCGGAGTCGGGACAATACGGTCAATAACGTCCAGGCCTTTAAGCTCTTTGGCGGTAGGTTTAAGGATCGTGAGTGCATCGTTGATCCTGGTGGCATCCCTGAAGACAATGGAGGCCATGCTTTCCGGAGGGGCCGTGGCGTACAGGGCGTCATCCATCTGCCCCCTGATGTCCGTGAACTGAATGGCCAGGGCGCCTCCGCTCCCCCCCTCTCCAAGGACAAGGGATATGGTCCTTAAAGGTATAGTCAGAAATTCCCTGATAAGCTGGGCAATAAAAAACGCCTGGAAATGCTGGGCTGATTCCATGGAGATATCAGCCCCGTATGTATCGACAAAACAGAATATATATGTCTTATCCGGATCTTTTTGCTTTGCCTCCTTTAATATCGTTAGAATAAGAGAATGGTCATCGGATGTGAGCATCCCGTAATTGCGTTTATTGAGGTCTGCCTGGCTCTTCAAATCGGCAGGCTTAGGCTTCTGCTGCCCTATGATATAGAGGTCTTTGTCATGAAAATTACAGGTGCCCGCGATCAGTGATCCCTTTGCGCCCTCAATGGGCTTAAAGTCGGGAAAGATCCTGTCGATGACATCCGAACACCTGGGTCTTAAGGGATGTCTTGTTCTTTTCTTAAAAATATCAACAAGTTCCATTTTTTGCATAAAAATTTATCCTTTCAGATCAACATCAGAAATATTCATGATTTTTCCTTATATATTAAAAAAGGATAATGTGCAAATACTGATCTTTAAGCCCTCCCCCGGGAGATCGCCATCACGAACACATTTGACTTTATTCCCTTGATCGTATATCCATTTCATGTCCGCCGGAAATAGGATGATTGAATAAAACACCGCTTGGAGTGAACCATGATTGTAAGAAATCTGAAAGACAAGGAGGTCCTTGATACCACATATATCGCCCATGGCGGGGCGGTTGCCCGGATGGTCCTGGATCAGCGAATCCTTAAGGAGATAGGTTTTCTTGCCTCCGCTATCCTGGATAAAGGCAGAAAGATTGAATCTCATATAGATCCCATGGAGGAAATCTACTTCGTTATAATGGGAGAAGGAGAGATGTCGGTCGGGGATGAGACAAGGCATATTATACCCGGCGATGCAGTATATATTCCAACAGGGGTTGCCCACGCCCTTGAGAACAGGGGGGAAGACCTCCTCTTTCTCATTGTGATCGCATCCCCATACAGGCAGGAGCAGGGTTGAATTTCAAGACTCTTTTTATAAAATGGACCGGGCAACTGCTATTTTTTTCTTGACGACCTGTCCAGGTTTGTTAGATAACTTGCAAAATTTAAAAAATGGAAAGAAACCGACTATGTCAAAAACAAAAATATCACGCAAAGAGATGCTGAAAAAGCCCGATGAATTTATAAGCCTTACCTCGCATGCTATAGATTTTGTCAAAGGACATAAACACCTGTTTGATTATCTAGGCATGGCTGTTTTAGGGCTTATCATTGTTTACATGGGGGTTTATGCCTACACCCGCTATATGAATAAAAAGGGCCAGGAGGCCTTCAATAAGGCATATTACGCCATGTCTGACGAAACCGGCAGCGACAAGGCAAAGGCCGATCCAGAGAATGCTGAGAAATTATTCAATGATATTATTGATAACTACGGGATGTCAAAGGCTGCAAAACTGGCACTCCCGGAGGTTGCCTACGCCAAATTCGAGCAGAAAAAGTATGATGAAGCCATATCCATATATGAGGACTACCTTGATAAAGTCTCGGACAATGAACCCTATAATTCGCTTGCAAGGATGGCCCTTTCCACCTGTTATGAGCAGAAAGGCGACTATGACAAGGCAATTGCACCCCTTGAAAAGATAATAGAAGGCCCCGATGACTATATAAAGGAGCAGGCCATGTTGAATCTGGCCAGGGTCTACAGGCTGGCCGGGAAAAAGGACAAATCAGATGAAACCATAAAACAATTCATTGAAAAATTCCCCAAATCCGTTTATCAGGATTTGGCCGACTCCTTTCTCAATTCATGACAGACCTTAAAGGGCTGCTTCATGATCCAGAACAGGTCATGCGGCAGCCCCTTATTCTTTCCTTATTTTCTCATCCCAATCAGTTAAATTATCATTGATATCCATTGGCAGACCCAAACAGCCGATATTATCCTTGTAATTTTAGGGCAATACACCTATATTACCCGCAATGAATCAAATCTTTCGGAGATAAAACTCCCGGTCAATTTAAAGAGGAAATTATTTCTATGTCTTTGGAAATTCTCACGATGGCAATCTCCATTATCGTCCTGCTCTTTACAATCCTGATATGGATAAAGATCCGGCAGCCCTTCGGCCAGGACCTGCACAAGTCTCTTCGTGATGAATTAAGGGAGTCCCGTGACGAGACAGCCGGACAGGCAAGGGAACTAAGGGAAGAGGTCGCAAACATCCAGGCAAATGCCAATGAAGTGCTGGTCAGGATGGTAAACACCCTCGGGGATGATCAGAAGAATCTGCTTGGCACAATGACCAGGACCAATGAAGAACGCCTTGGGCAGATCCGGGCCGTCCTTGATGAAAAGCTGCGGCAGGGTATGGAAGATCAGAGAAAACACCTGGCGGATGTAATAGCCGCGCTGAAGAGCCTTGAGAGCTCGCAGATCCAGGAGCAGGGAAAGGCAAGAGAGTCGCTTGACCTCAAGTTTATGCAGATACAGGAAAGCAATGAGAAGAAGCTGGATGAGATGCGTAAGACGGTTGATGAGAAGCTTCACAGCACCCTTGAGAAGCGGCTTGGAGAATCATTCAAGCTTGTAAGCGAAAGGCTGGAGGCCGTACAGCGCGGACTCGGCGAAATGCAGACACTGGCTATTGGCGTCGGCGATCTAAAGCGTGTTCTTGGAAATGTTAAGGAACGCGGCACCTGGGGGGAATACCAGCTTGGCGCCATCCTCTCGGATATACTAACGCCGGACCAGTACGCCCAGAATGTACGGACAAAGGACGGCAGGGAAAGCGTTGAATACGCGATCAAACTACCCGGCAGGGGGCAGGATCATGATGAGCCGGTCTGGCTCCCTATTGATTCAAAATTTCCCAGGGAGGCCTATGAACGTCTTGTAGAGGCGGCAAGGATCGCGGACGCCGATGGGGTTGAATCGGCCTCCAATGAACTCCGAAAGGCCGTCATCAAGATGGCAAAAGATATCCAGGACAAATATATAAACCCCCCGACAAGCACTGACTTTGCAGTCCTTTTTTTGCCGACCGAGGGCCTGTATTCCGAGGTGCTGCGCCAGTCGGGGCTGCATGACGAACTGCAGCAGAAACACAGGGTCCTGGTTGCAGGGCCTACCACCCTCTCCGCCATCCTGAACAGCCTGCGTGTAGGATTTCAGACGGTTGCCATTGAGCGGCGCGCAAGCGAGGTCTGGAATGTTTTAGGGGCCGTAAAAACGGAGTTCGGAAAATTCGGTGATGTCCTTGAAAGGGTTAAAAGGCAGATAAACACCGTTTCAAACACACTTGATGAGTCCACTAAAAGGACAAAGGCCATGGAGAGAAAACTCCGCTCAGTGGAACAGATTCCTGATGACCAGGCCAGGACATATCTCGGGATTGAAGATGCTGAACCGGCTTCTGAATCATATGAGGATTCGATTGATGAACCTTCGGAAAAATAGTCTTTTTATGTAATTATTTGCCAAATAGTGAAAATGTTTTTAATCAAATTTAGTAAAATAATACATATATCCACTCAACTGTTTTTTAAAATCTTTTTTCATTGAGAAATCACATCCGCAACCTATTAATAGCATTAGACAATATCACCCGCAATAATCTCCCCCATTTTCAGGTTAACGGCATGCCTGTTGCTCCGGATTATGTCAGGCTGGGGCAGCCATAACGGAAAAGTATTCACGTATGTTGAGCTTTTATAGGTGTGAAAAAATATGCCTGCTGCAATACAACACTATCTTAATCCTTTGCATATCTACTGCCGCCTGAGAGACCTGGGATTCCCCAAATGGCAGGCGGTCAGGATCTGCAGGTTTTATGAGAAGACTTTATTTAAAATGCTTTTCCCGGAAAGGGCCTGCTGACAGCCGACATGAACACAGGTCAGCACAGCCGCTTGCGGCTGACGCGGCAAGTTTGATCGAATATGAAACTCAACCCATGGGCGCCTGAGGCCCATGGAGATGGAATTTAACGCAAGGACAAAAGGAAGCCTGAATAATATGACAACCGATACCTTATCATGGACGTTACGAAAAAACGATGAACGACGATCATGTTCGGATAGAAGGCATTTTTCATACTCCTTCCACATCCCTGAAAGGAGACGAGATGGATTGGAACAGGAAGGGAATCATGACAGGAGATGCTGCCTGGACAGAAGGGATGTCCATGCACCAGGCATAGAAATCGGGATCGGGACTTCAGATTAATCATAATCTCATCGGACTTCTTTACAAAACATTCCACCGTCAATGCCGCTCAGCACACAGGAACCGGGCCGGATGAATATAATTTCAGCCCGGCATTTAGTCCTGCCTGCATTATTTGGGATATTTTATTAAATATTCTAAATTCTTTACTATCACTAAACTAAACCTTGACCTGCCCCTGGAATTATGTCATAAAGCCTTTCACATTGAGAACTGATATGCATAAATCCATTTACTTATCCGACAACTGTCAGAAGGCCTCAGGTGCAGGCATGATATCTTTGCTGCTGTTCCTGTTGCTGATCCTGCCGTGCATCTGTCATGGGGCCATTAATGTTGACGGCGTGATCAGTGAGGCCGAATGGGAAAGCGCTCAAAGCTTACGGGACTTTATTGTAGTTGATCCGTGGAATCTCGGCCTTCCCCGTGTTGCCACCGAGGCAAAAGTCCTTTCCCTTTCTGAAGGGCTTGCAGTTGCCTTTATCTGTGATCAGCCGCCTGAAGAGAACCGCACACGAACCACCACAAGACGCGATGCAAGCAGCTTTGACAGTGACTATATCAGCCTTATGATCGACTTCGACGGCACCCACCAGACCGGTTATGAATTCAGCGTTTCGATTACCGGCTCCTATCGGGATGGCGTCATTACCGATGAAAGCAAGATCAGCTATGACTGGGATGGAATATGGCAAAGGGCTGTAAATGAAGATTCCCAGCGATGGACCGTGGAAATTTTACTGCCCTGGTCAATTGTTGCGATGCGCGAAGGCGATGGGGATACACGCCGGATAGCCGCATGCTTTCAGCGCGTCCTGAACGTAAGGAATGAAAAATTCTCTTATCCGGCGGCCGGCACTGCCAGAAATACATTCATGTCGGACTTTGCAAAGATAGAAGTAACAAAACATGCGGACACGCAGTTTGACATACTGCCCTATGTAACGGTTCTTAGCGACCTGGCAAATAATAACACCAAAGGAAAGGCAGGACTTGATGTCTTCTGGAAACCCAGCGGCAAGTTCCAGCTCGCGGCCACAGCTAATCCGGACTTCGGCCAGGTTGAGAGTGATGACCTGGTTATTAATTTTTCGGCCACAGAAACCTTTTTAAGCGATAAACGTCCTTTTTTCACCGAAAATCAGGGGCTGTTTGCATTGACCACGCCTCCCTCAAGCTATATTATTCACACCCGCCGGATCGGAGCAAAAAGCGATGACGGCAATCCCTCAAGCGATATCGACGCCGCGTTAAAAGTGATCGGATCCTCAGGTTCCATGGATTTCGGAATCTTTGCGGCGCAGGAGTCCGGCGATTCCGGTAGAAGCTTCTATGCAGGTAGATTAAAAATCCCCTCGGAAAACTGGTCTCTCGGCATGGTAACTACATACGCTGAAAGGCCATTTCTGGACCGCAAGGCCCTTGTAAATTCTCTGGATTACACATTAAGCCGGGGGCATTTCTATTCCAGGGGACGGGTGATAATGAGCAAAATTGACCAGGCAGATGAAACGACTACTGGATATGGCGCCTACGCCACTATCTCCTATAAGCCGACAGATAAATGGCTTTCCATGATGACCTATTCGCTTTATGACGACAGACTGGATTTCAATGACATGGGATATATGGCGCGCAATAATTGGAGCGAAGGATTCATAAACACAGAATGGAAACAGACGGACTTCCCTGAAGATTCAAGGACTGCAAGCGTCACCTGGTCTTTGAGATATACAAGAAGCTACAACTATGATGGAGTTCATTTGCCTGACTGTGTTACCTTCAGCCGGGCACAGAAGATGCGCAGCGGTTCGGATGTTTCAGGTCAAATCACATACTTTCCGGGCGGGTACGATGACCTGATCTCCCGCGGCAACGGGCTTGTCTTTCTTAACGACCGGTTGAATGCAAGCATCTCCTGGTCTACACAGAGACGTGGCATGTGGCGGAAGGCTCTTTCGTTCAAGTTGGTACAGGAGGGCTATGATGGCTATGGGATAGGTTTTGACGCCTCCGCCTCCTTTTATCCCCAGGAAGATATTACGATAGATCTCAGTCTGAAACCCCTCTGGAGCCGAGACTGGCTTATCTGGATGAGGGATGATCAGCTTGCCGGTTTTTCACGCCGTCAGGTATCAATGAATATTGGAGCGACCTGGTTCCCCGCCGAACGTCATGAAATCAGGCTGCGCGGCCAGTGGCTTGTGATTAATGCCGATGCCAGGCAGGCCTATAGAATCGGAGCGGGCTCCAGGCTTGTTGAAAGCAGTGACATTATCAATGATTTTGCCGCAATAAATTTCGGCCTTCAATTCCGCTACAAATACGAGCTTGGACCTTTATCGGAGATCTATCTGGTTTACAGCCGCGGCGGGTTGGATCATATTGACAATCCCGAGGGCGGCACATTGGGCCTGTTCACGACCGCCTCAAGTCTAAGAAATTCCGACCAGGTCCTGGCAAAGTTACGTTACAGGTTCTGATGATATATAGCCCATGACACCCCGAGTTCAGGTCAGAGAGCAGACAGCATATCTGACTGTAAGGCTATATTGCCGTTAAAATGAGGGTTTGATGCGGGATTTCCCATGCGTCAGGGCGAATCCCGCCGAAGTGGGTTCATTGAATCATTTTATCAGAGAAAGGCTGTCATCCCATGTCTTATAGGGCGCCGGAAGTGCAGGCGTCAGCTTCGGAACCCTTGTTGGGCTGTATAGTTCATATATTGTGACATTCTTATCAAACCCGGAAATCTTGCCTCCCTGTAGCCCCTGCCCTCCTGTCGGCGCTGCGGCGCCCTGAGGCGGCTGTCCAGCTGAAGCCATTGTCGTGCCCTGGGGTTGTTGAGCAAACATGCTTATCATGGCCTGATCCACATTGCCGAGCACATCCGAATATATCTGGAAATGCCAGATCTTCCATTCGCCGTCTTCCTTGACGAAATCCGTGGCGAATTTCTCCCAGAGCCACATTCCGGAGGCCTCTCCATCCTGGCCCGTCCTGGAGCAGAGACCTATAGACATCCAGATCCCCTTTGCAGTCTGGCCGTCCTCCGCTATCTCAATATAGGGGGTCGTAAGCGTGTGTATAACCAGATCGCCCACGCCTTCATTCTCCTTGATGTTCTTTATCTCCGGATAGATCTTGCTCACGTTCTCAAGGGTCTGTTTGCGTCTTGTCTCATTCGTCTTGCCGTAATAGGCCTCCACAGACTTTCTGCCTACATAGTAGCCGTCGTTATGGCCGTATGAGATATCATCCCTCTTCCTGGACCATGCCTCATCGAGTTCCTTCCACTGCTCCTGCGCGCCGTAATAATAGGAATGCTTGGCCATTACATTCTGTATCTCCATGTAATCCAGGAGCTTCTGTATGCTCTGGGCATGGGTCATCTGCATATTTTCAGCGCCAAAAGACAAACCGCATGTCAAAAAAAATATCGCAACAATGATTAAAATACCTATCCATAATACTCCTTTTACTTTCATGATATTCCCTCCATAAATTCTGAATTAAAACCGTTGCGTGCACACCGGCCAATCTCGGGCGAACGCCGTTCACCCCTGCAGCATCCTTTCTAGCATTTTTACAATATCAATTGATATATTTTTCCATTACTGTCCAAAACAATCTTAAACCATTATCTTAAGTCTTTAAGGAAAAACATTAAGACCTCGTCATGCCCGCGAAGGCGGGCATCCAGTGGTTTTTTTTTAACTGAAAACTCTGGATTCCCGCCTTCGCGGGAATGACAGTTCTAGGTTATCGATATATATATT
>Ga0209287_10000446_pt1 | contig 25140 bp, 18 predicted proteins | sample PPLLak3cmMay2015_2_FD_187255 | JGI IMG/M metagenome (GOLD analysis project Ga0209287, IMG submission 187255) | Freshwater sediment microbial communities from Prairie Pothole Lake near Jamestown, North Dakota, USA - PPLs Lake P8 Core (1) Depth... | ecosystem: Environmental > Aquatic > Freshwater... | reverse complement strand
TTTTAATATTATTATAGGTTGTTGACCAGCCATCATAATTTTCTTTTGCCTCCATTAATATCTTTTAAAAGTAAAATGGGTATACGAACACTTCTATATAAACTTTACTATAATCCCTTCTGTTGCTTCATAAAAAAAATCATATCAAAGACTTCTTTTTTAACCAATCCAAATCGCTTACATACAACTTCCTAATATCATCCAAACCAAACCTCATCATAGCAAGTCTCTCCAAACCAAGACCCCACGCTAAAACAGGGTTCTTTATACCAATCGGCTGTGTAACCTCTGGTCTGAACATACCGCTTCCGCCGAGCTCCATCCATTTACCATTCCAGAAAACATCTACCTCCATACTGGGCTCAGTATAAGGGAAATAACCTGGACGGAAACGAATCTTCTCAAAACCCATCCTTTTATAAAATTCTTTCAAAACACCAACAAGTTGTTTAAAATTAGCATTTTCCTCATGGACAATACCCTCGATCTGATAAAACTCAGGCAGATGCGTAGTATCAATACTCTCTTTTCTGAAAACCTTGCCAATGGAAAAAACTTTACACGGTGGCTTAGGATTATTATACAAATATCTAATTGTATTAACAGTTGTATGGGTTCTTAACAAAACCCTTTCACTCTCAGTCTTGGAAAACTTATAGCCCCAACCAGTAGAAGAAGTGCCACCACCGTCCTCATGTACCTTCGCGATTTTATCCATTAACTCTTTTTCTTTTATTTCGAACTTTGATGGGTTCTTGCAATACAGCGTATCCTGCATCTCACGGGCAGGGTGATCCTGAGGTATGAACAGTACATCCATGTTCCAAAAACAAGACTCAATATAGTCCCCTTCTATCTCCTTGAAACCCATCTGAACAAATATCTGCCTGATCTTTGATATTAGATCAACCAGTGGATGAGCCTTACCACCATACATGGCTGGTGCAAAAGCATGGATATCATAAGGTCTTATTGTTTTGTTTTTCCATTCACCACTTCTAATAACAGCGGGTGTTATCTGAGAAATTTCTTCAGATATACTAATGTCCTTTTCTAAAATCTTTTTGCCGTCCTCAGTAAGTATCACTGTACTAGTTACAACCTCTTTTTCTCGTATTATGTTTTTCCTTGATAACAATGGTACAATTTTGTTTTTATCTACCTCTGTGTTTGGTTTTTCGTCCAATAGTTTTAGTATTCTTTCCTCTTCCGTTTCTGTTTTTAGTGCTTTTTTTCCTTTCTCAGTTATTTCTAAAATTGTATCATCTTTTTCTTTTTTTATAGTGGTCCAATCGTTTCTCTTAAGCCAGCCTACCGCAACAGATTTCTCTTGTTCATCAAGAACAGCTGATAGATCTTTTAGTGATGCTCTACCATTTTTGTTAGATATAAAGTCCAGTGCACGTTTTTCTGGTAGTCCCTTCTCAAGAAAATGTTTTCCTTCCTTTCCAAGTGAATAAACTGTTTTTATATGCTGTTCCAGGGTTACTAGTTTTTTTGATTGCAACCATGACGAGGCATTCATAACCTCAGCTTCTTGGTTAAAATCGCCGTTTTTAAAAATGTCTTCTGGTTGAGCTTTTCCCTTAAGTTTTTTTAGAGTAAGCAGTACTTTTTTTTCGTTCTGCGAAAGCTCCTTTAATACCTTATCTGCATCCATTGGAAACCAGAAATAATTTAGTTATCTATTAACATATCGATTAAAGATAAATTATCTTTTTATATGAAAACCGTAATACGTCCTCTCAATAGGGCCCGTAGCTTAGACTGGCTTGAGCAACCGGCTGATAACCGGTAGGTCGAGAGTTCAAATCTCTCCGGGCCCATCTATTTTCTCCTCATCAGCCCAATTTTAAAAATGATTTTCGTGTTATTTCTCCAAATGCTCTTTAAAGGAAAGAAACATGCCAATTATAGATGGGACCAATGCTTTAACTATGAATCCACTAAATGAAATAACAAAAGCAACACATGTCTCCACTCCGAATGGTGCCATCAATAACACAAAAGTTCCTTCTCTCACCCCTAGGCCTCCAATGTGGAGCGGGATAACACCAACTGCAACAATAGTTATTGTATGTATCAATATAAAGATGTGAAAAGGTATATTAATCGAGAATGCTAGCGCTATAATGTAAACTTGTAAACCAAGAAGGAGATAAACGAAAAACTCAATAATAAGTGGGATAAACATATCCTTAATTCTGGGAATGTCTTCATACAGGGAGTCTAGAGATTTATCAAATTTTTCTTTATAACTCTTTGGAAAAAGAGGCCGTAGGAAAAAATTTGCAATTCTGCCTCCACCGCTTTTTTTTATAAAAACTAATAGCGCTACAACGTGGAAAATTAAAAGTGCTAGCAATATATTAAATGCCCCTATGTAAACAGGATTAAAGGCTAGTAGTAGATATACCCCAACTACACCTAAAAATGATCCTACGATAAATCCTGTTGATGTATCTATTATTGTATTAGTAATACATTTTTCTAGAGAGACGTTGCCTTTTTTTCTTAGATAAAACATTCTTAGGTACCAGCCAAAGCCACCAGGCGTTATGCTACCATAGTAAGTACTAATAAAAACAATTTTTATGAGGTAGGTTAAACTGAAATCCATTTTCTGTTTTTTGCTGATATATTGCCATTTGTAAGCTATGAGTAATATTCTTAGAAAAAAAGGAAGAGTTGCTATGACGAAATAATAAATTGGTATTGAGATGAATGCTTTTGCAATTTTTTCTATTCCGATATCATAAATGATATAGATGAATAGGACAATACCGACAAATGGTAAGATTTTTCCAACTTTATTAAAGTTGATTTTTTTCATAATAAATGTAATGTGGGTATCTTCTACCTTATTAATAAGTTTAATAATTAAAAAATCGCAGGTGGATAACGTCCTATTGATATTTTCAATAAAAAAGAAATAATAGGATAAAGATTCTTATCGGATAATTATAGTTATCATGTTGGGGGGTTGAGCAAATGGACGTTAAAATTAAGGATCCGTACTAGTGGTATGGTATATATAAGGATAATAGAACATTTTATATAATATAAAATATAATATATAATAATAATATTAAAATTTGGGGGCTACAAAACTAGATGAACAAAAGAGTGGTTGCGTTATTAATAATGGCACTCTTCATAACATCATCATTTGTTTTAATAACCTCACCAGCTGATGAAATTTCATTTTGGAATGAAAACTGGTCATTCAGAGAAGAAATTATTATCCCCATAGATACAAAAGACGACTCGGCAAAATATCAACCAATTGATATTAATGTAAACTTCAATAAATCTTGCTGGGCGATAAATGAAGTAGAACATTCTGTAAGGCTAATTTTTCAGAATGATGAAAAATTTCTAGAGTTAGAATTACAGATATACGACCTGAATTATACTGATAAAGAACATATAGATTCGTGCAATCTTGTTTTTCTCATACCTAACGAAGCAAATGGCAATGAAAAATATTATGTTTATTATGATGATGAAAAAAAACCTAGTCCCAACTATCAAAAGCGTGTTAATGTAGAAGAGTCCTATTACAGATATGAGCCCATACAAGGTTTATCATTTGAGTCTTCATTTTACAAGATAACCGAAGAAGAAGACATCATCTACGGCATCAACAAAGAAGGAAAGATAATGGGTGATCAGGCATCCCAACAAGCAACGAAGCTAAAGAAAGGAGCGAAGGATATTAAGCCGAGTAACATAGAGAATACGGCATCTTTTAATCTAGTATATTGGGTTTTTAAAGATGGTAAATGGCATGAAATAAGTAATTCAGCTGATAAGTTAATTTCAAGCCAAATATTTGTAAATGGAAATCTTATGGTAAAGGTAGGAATTACTACTCAGTCGAACGATGGGTTTTTTCAAACGACTACCATTTATAAATACTATTATTGCCCAACTGAAAACAAAAGGTTGTATACACACGTAAAAGAAGAAATTATAAAATATCCTATCCCAACGGGCAGTGAAATTGATGTCACTTATGTAACAATATATTGTGGTGGTATAAAGAGTAGTATACTAAAAGAGCTGAACTTTGGGGATATACCTCCATATTTTCATTTTTACAGTGATGATGAGCGGGTGTTAACCCAAAAATTTGACCAATATCCTGATTACGCCAACTGGCAGCTATTGATTAAGAAACAAGATGATTATGATCTTGGAAGTTCCCCTTGGGTGTCAGTTGACTATGGGGAAAATGGCAGGGCGCATGGAATTATTTTTGAATCTAACAAGGTCCTGAAATCTGGAACTGACGAAGTGGATGGGATAGAAATACAACTTTGTGAATCAAAAAACATTCAATACCCTGGATTAGATGGTCGTGTTGCAGATTTGTATTTGATGAGAAATGATTATGAGAAAAACGAGCCACTTGATACGCTGTTACCAAAAAATTATGTTATAGAATTTAACGCAGAATATTACACAACAGAAGATGGAGGTTATCCTGCAGTGGAAAAAGAGGCAGGCATATATCAAAAACTCATTAGCTATCAACCTAAGAATCAAAATAATGTAACAGGAGGAAACATACAGGAAAAAGAGAGGCATTCTTTAATTACATATGTGCATCTCGCTCCTTCTGTGCCGCTCGGATCGCTGCTCTCTGCAGCGCTTGGAGAAAACTTTTCGTATATATACGCAGAACTTTACAAAGATGACTACTTCAGATCATCAGGATCAATTAACAGAATTTCATTGGGAAATATTGAACCGGACCTCAAAGATAAAAAATTATTTGAAAAATTAAAGACCATCTTAGGTTTTTTTGATTGGAAAAATGCCTCTTTTTTCAAAAAGATTAAATTCCCTGATTTGGAACCAGGGACCTACATTGTAAAGATATACAAAGAGAACCCGATGTTTGCAAACGAAAGGCAGTATATTGGTTTTGGGATTATAGACCTTAAAAAAGATGATTCGCTTCGCATTTTTTGCAGACCTCAAGGAACAATTGCTCTAAATGTTTTAAATCAAGAGAATAAAGCAGTGGAAAACGCAAAAATTTTACTTAAGATAGGCAATACAACTATCGCAGATACGAGTTCTGATAAAAATGGATCAGCTTTTCTAAAGGCACCATGCTATGGAAATAAACCTTATACGCTAAAAATAATTTATAAAGGTTTTTTAGTTGATGAGGAAAATGACATTAGATTGGGCCAAACAAGAAGATTTATTCCCCTTAAAAAAACAATAGAATTTGATGTCCATGATTTGAAAATAAGTTTTAAAGATTCTGATGAAAATGCTCCTTCGTTTGATTTAAATTTAGGTCTTACCAGCGATGAAATGTATGAACCGATAGTTATTAGCCCGGATAACATCGCCAACGGAACTTACTCGTTCAAAGCAATCTATAAAGGGAATTACGACCTGAAAATCAAATATAATTTATTTGACATATTAGAAAAAATCCGAATTCCCAATATAAATTCTTTAACAATCAATCTATACGATTTTAATGTCTTCGTAATGGACAATTGGGATCTGAAATCAGAAGTGCCTTTGGATGTTTCGTTAACTAGCAAAGACTTTGAAGAAGCTGTTGTAATATGTGGAAGTAGGCTATCTAACGACAGATATATTTTTTCTGAAATTTATCCTGGTGAATATACATTAAAAGCTACATACAAAACATATACAGTCGAGGAATCTTTTGATATTCGCAACAACTTGGAGGCTGAAATCAAGTTACCTGCCGTGTTCAATATTACAACAAAAATTCTAGATGCACGCGGCAATCAGCTAAAAGATGTAAAAGTCATAATGTCGAGGGGAGAAAAGGAAATACAAGGCATAACAAATAGCGATGGGAATGTAATATTATCCATTCCACCAGGAGTATATGTTAATAGAATTTATAACGGTGACGAATTGATCGCTGAAAGAAAAGTAAGTATTTTAAATGAAAAATCTTACTCTATTGTGACAACAAATCAGCCGATACTTCCATTTATAATAATCGGTTTATCGACAGTTCTGTTAATAGCGGCATTAATTCTAAGTTATAGGAAGAAGGACGTGATTTTTTTCCTAAAGATATTGGCAATTGCACTTATGGTAATTGCAGTTTTCTCGCCGTGGTGGACAGTCTATGGTTCAACAACAAGTCCTCATTTTGAGACTTCTACAAATTTGTACTTTTTGCCAGTGAATATGGTTACAATTACGTCAAATGGGAGCTTAAACGCTGGCGAAATAGTCTCGCTAGATGAGAGATTTATATCAGCTATAAACATTGTGACTGTGATAATTGGGTTTAGCGTACTAAGTATAATAGCAACTTTAATAGCTGACAGATACAAGAAACGAAAAACTTCGCTTCTTATTTTTGTTATTTTGCTTATAGGCCTTATGGTTTCAATTGTATTATCATTTTATGCTATGTCTGAACTTGCCACTGCAACGGTTGGGGGTATTGCTGGCAGTGAAAATTTAGAGGTAAACATAATCGGGGAGGATATGTACTTAAAGGTTCCTTGCAGCTGGGGCCCAAGCATTGGATTTTATTTACTTTTGATTTCTGTTATTTTTTTAGTTGTTACTTTTGTGTTGAATTTAAGAAAGATTTTATCTTGTAGAATTAAAAAGTGTTAAAATACTCTCAATATTTGGTATAAGCCTGGTTTATAATACGTCTATGTTAACTTATTTTGCTGTTTTTAAAAATGGAAATTGTTTAGAAAAAAATTATTTTTCTCAAGCTAAGAGCTAACAATGGAAATAGAATTTGTAGTCTAAATCAGTTACCTCTCGCATATACTCGTGCCACTCGCTTGTTTTATTTTTTATGAACAACTCTGCGCCATCTCGTCCTATTGCTTCCATTAGCACTGTGTCTTTTTTGAATTCTTCAAGTGCTTCCATGAGGTTTGTTGGCAATTGTTTGATTTTGTGTTTCTTAATTTCTTCATCTGTCATTTTATAAATATTTTCCATTATTGGTTCATAAGATATTTTTTTCTTTACACCGTCGAGCCCAGCGTGTATAAGCGCTGCAAAAAATAGATACGGGTTAGCTGCTGGGTCAGCGTTTCTTACTTCTACATCAACGTTTTTCTTTGCTGCTATCCTTATCAGACTGCTTCTGTTATGTGGAGCCCAAGCAATGTATATGGGTGCCTCAAAATGCGGAATAAGACGTTTATAAGAATTCAATGTAGGGTTCGCCAAAGCTGCTATGCCACGTGAGTGTTCTAGTATTCCACCTATGAAGTATCTTGCTGTCTGGTTAAGCCCCATAGGGTCGTTTTCATCAGCAAACATGTTTTTTCCTTTTTTATAAAGGGATATATGTGCATGCATGCCGCTTCCAGCTTCTTGTGAGAATGGTTTTGGCATGAATGTGATCTCAATGTTGAACATAGATGCTATGTCTCTGGCTACATATTTGAAATAGCTGCAGAAATCCGCCGCTGTTATTGCATCCATTCCTTTTACTTCTACTTCGTGTTGTGATTTACCTGTTTCATGATGATGGTATTTCACTTGGTAGCCGCATGCCATCAAAACATCAGAGAGTTTTTTACGATAGTTCTTTGTATTGTCAAGAGGAGGTGGAATGAAATATCCCTCGTTTTCTTTTATGTGTGTATGTTTCTCTTCGCCGTTATTAAAAGCATAGAATTCCATTTCAGGGGATATCCTAACAGCATCATATCCCTCTGATTTTGCCTTTTCGACAGCTCTTCTAAGGATGTGTCTAGGACCTGCGCGGTAAGGATTTAACTCTGTATCATATAGATCTGCTCTGATAAGTGCCTCATTTTCTTCATGTGGCAGTAACATAAAAGTGTCTTGGTCAGGTAAAGCCAGCATATCTGATTTCTCCACTTTCCTGAAACCTACAGAGGAGCCATCAAACCTAAGACCTTTTTTGATCAGATCATCTTTTAGAAATCTATCTGCCGGGATATGTACAACTCTTAGTCCACCCATCAGATCAGTAAAATGAAGTTGTATCCAACGTATCTTGTTTGTATCAACCTGTTTTTTAATCTGTTGTAAGCTCATAAGTGGAGTAGGAATAACAATGTCTTATAAAATTTTTGGTACAACCTAGTTATCCGAGTATATTTGGTCAAACTGGTACTCTTCCCATTTCTTTTTACCAAACAGTGTCTCCAGCTCAACAGGTGTTATAATCGGTATTTTGTACTGCATATAGTCATCTATTGCGATTCTAGGGCATGCTGTCGAAACAAAACAATCTATCTCCCTAAAACTCTGCAGATAAATCGGTGAAAAACTGTTCAATGCGATAATATATGATTTTTTTTGTTTTGAATCCAAAAACTTTTTTATTTCATGTGCCAGTTTTATTCTCTGCTGACCTTTTTTTGTTCCAACTAATATACCAAATTTTTTTGCACCATTTGAACGAGCCATAGCACCATACCTCTGCTTTAGGATTGTATCTTTTAAATCTTCCAGTTCCTGTGTTTTTACGGTGTTGGTGTATGGGTCGGCCGCGACTACCTTTTTTTTAGTTGCAAACAAGAGACCAAGAGGATGAAAATTGCCGCTTCCTACGAACAAAAAAGAGTCTACTTTGTCTGCTATGTTTGTACCCGCACTAAAATTACATCCAATTATCTGACCCTTTGCTTGTATTCTCTTATCACCATCGGAAACAACTGGTTCAAGACCGTGTTTCTTTAGTATGTCACTCGCTGTTTCAATCATATGTATATGTTGCGCTGTGGTTACAACACCTATTTTCTTTCCTTTTAAAAATTGTACTGATTTCTCAACAACTTTTGTAACGTCATTTGTTGACAAAGCGTTTATAAAAATCACAGGTATAGAAAACTTGTCAATGTTTGGTATAGACATATGTCCAATATGTATAATGCAGTCTATACCAAGATTTTTTAGTTCATCATCTACAATATCGCATGCGCCGAAGCAAGGATCTGCAGAAACAAGGATGTTTGCACCGGTTTCCTTTTCCAGGTAATCAACAATAGTGAGAGCATCCATCTTAAGCCCCTCTGGGACTTGGATTGCCACTGTTTTGTACCCGTTTTTTTTAACTGTATTCACAGCTGTATCGATATCTATGTCATAGCCTGAAATTTTCATTACATAACCCCGCCTATATTTGATAATAGTTTTTTGAAAAAACTCATCTTATATTCGTATAATTCGTTTGACGTATCCATCTCAAAATATTTTTCATCAGGTTCAAATGGTTCGAAAGTCTTTTTTTGCTCTATGTATATCTCCCATCTTCCATCTGAAACAGATTTCTTTTTTAGTCTTTGTTCTAAACGTTTTTTCACGAAATCATCTGGGCATGTACACTGGACAATAACTAAGTTTGTATGGTTTTTTGCTGCGATGTGATGTGCCATTTCGCGGTATTTCTTTTTCTGGAAAGTAGCATCCATGACAACGTTCTCTCCTTTTTTTAACATGTCTGATGCTTTTTCTGCAACTTTTTCATAAGTGTAATCAATGTTCTTTGGATCATATAAACCAGTGTTTAGTTTGTCATGGTGTCTTTCGAATTTATCTATGCCCGCCAGCTCTTTTCTTATAACATCTGTGTTGATTTGTTTTGCATGGTAATCTACTGCTATTTTCATTGCAACTGTGGATTTGCCCGTTCCAGTGAGCCCGCATACTACGAACAATAGTGGCTTTGTCTTGTGTAGTTCAAGTGAGAAGAGCGATGCGTAATAATGTGACAATTCGAAGTATTTTTTTGCTGTTTCAATTATTTTGTTCTTTTTTGTTTTGTCTATATCTGGGTCGTTTAGCTGGAAACCATTTACTTTCCCGCGGACATATGCTCGGTAGGATTTGTAGAAATTAAGTACATCATATATGTCTGTATCATTGCTTTTTTCTACATATTTTTGTATTAGATAACTTGATAGATATGGGTAGTTTAGATAATCTAAATCCATCGCCAAAAAACCTATGTCTGATGCAACGTCGCAAAACCTGAATCTTTTGTTGAACTCTATGCAATCAAATATGTGGATTTTTTCATCAGCAACAACTATGTTTCCTGAGTGGAGGTCACCATGGCAATCTTTTATGCGTCCCTCTTTCATCCTGTGGCCAAGCAGCTCTTTTTTTCGTTCAAAAAACTTTGTGTTAGCCTCTTTTATGTACCAGTAAATGTTTTTTGGGATTGTAATATCTATTACTGATTTTGTTTGATCGAAGTTTTCATCTATGTTTTGTTTTACTGCTTTGGGCTCTCCGTATTTCGTAATCTCACCTGATGGTTTCTGTGAGTTATAAAAATCAACTAGAATCGTACATAAATGATCTATTGTTTCTTCGTCTATTTTTCCTTGCTTGAGTAGATTTGTCATTATTTTTTCTTGAGGGAATTCTTTCATCTTTAGCACATATTCAACAACTTCCCCTTTCCCATCTAATTGAAATTCGTTGTTCATTTGTGTGATTGGAAGGACATCTAGGTATATTTCCGGGCAGAGTCTTTTGTTTAACCTTTTTTCTTCTTCGCAGAAAAATTTTCTTTTTTCAAGTGTGGAGAAATCAAGGAATCCGAAGTTGACGGGTTTTTTGACTTTGTATGCAAACCCGCCTGTTAGAGCCACATAAGATATGTGTGTTTGGAGGACTTCGACTGATTTGACATGATGCCCATAGAATTTAGGGTTTTTTAGGCATTCAAAGATCTTTGATTGTTCCATAGAATACAAGGAAATCATGTTTTTATAAAAGCTTTGTCTTTCTATTAGAATACGCCTAATAAAATCACGAATAAAACTTGTATTATTATCAAAGACAATGCTGACGGTACAAAATATTTGTATATTCTCGTCGGGTCTGTTTTCAAATAATCACTACTTAACACGTTGCAGAGATGAATTGGTGATATTAGATATCCTACAAGTGAACTGATGAAGATTATACTAGTCAAACCAAGAATGCTTATGCCTGTTGCTTGGAAAAAAGGTTGAACTAAGAAGTAGGATAATGCGATTGCACCCAGGTTATATCCAGTTACGAGCCCTAACAAGAGAGGTATCAGGATTATCATTGCTAGGGCTGGTGCCGAAAAACTACCTATGATGTTTGCTATTATCTCATTTGCTTTTGTGATTTCGAACATCTGTCTGAATATCATAATGCCAAAAATAGCCAAAGCAAGTTTCCATGTAAGCGATTTTTTTAGGATTTTCATGTATTCTTTTGCTGTGGTTTTTGTTAGGAAATACAAGAATATAATACTAAATATAACCCCTATGAGGAAAGATGTTGTCTCAGGGAAATTAATTACTCTTAGCACCGCATAGAAAAGCAATGGAGTGATTGGTGGTATGAGATATATCAGGCCGCTGTAGTTTTTTGTTTTTTCTTTTTGTTTCTCGGTTTTTCCTATAAATTTTTTTAGTAATATCAGTCCAATGATAATCGACGCTATAAAAGCTGGTATGTTGATTAGCATCAGCAGATATATGTTTATATCTGAGAATTTTGTACTGCATATAAGTATCATCGCAGATGAAATAGGATAGATCGAGAACCATATATGTCGGAACCACATGTTAAGCATGTTTTTTTGATTTTTATCAAGTTTGTATTTATCTCCTTCTTCATCTATCATGGGTGCAGAAAACAACGCACCACCTGGAACAGGCATAAGACCATAAACCGCTGGTATTACACCAAGTATGCCACCTTTTGAAAAAATTGTTCTAAGGCTTTCAATAAGTTTTTTTATTGCACCTGTCTCCTGCATTGCCTTTGCTAAAACATATATGAACGTCATCAGCAGTGCAAGCTCAATTGTCTCTGTTACAATTTGTTGTTTTTCAAATGAGTATATTGTTGCTTCAACCATTGCTTTTGGTATATCTATTGGTTTTATTGTTTGCAGAGAAAAAACACCTATTAGCAAAGACCCTAGTATTAGCGATGCGCCGAAATTAAACTGCTTTCTAATAAGAAAAATTATCACTATAAAAGCGATGATTACACCCAATATAATGGCTAGTTCACTTAGTAGCATTTGCATCCCAAAAACCTTGTTCTGTTTAACTAGTTAACTCTTTGGCGCATCTCTCTGCATTTTCTATTGTTTTTTCATAGTCAATAGTTAAAAAATCTTTATTTAACATCAGTGGTTTGCCGTTTACTATTGTTGTAGAAACGTCGCTTCCTCGCACAGCATAAACAAGGTGAGACATCAGGTTGTAGTGCGGTGTGAGATGTGGCTTATCTAAGTCAATAATGATAACGTCAGCTTTTTTGCCGACTTCAACTGAACCCATGTCCTTTTCCATTTTCAGGCATCTGGCACCACCAACTGTAGCAAAGTCAAAAACAGTCTGCGCCGGCAAAACACTAGGATCCCATCTATGTTGTTTATGGATGAGCGCACAGAACTTCATAGTATCAAACATGTCCAGGATGTTGTTGCTAGCGGCACCGTCTGTACCAAGACCTACTGCAACATCAGATTGAATGAGCTCAGGTATAGGGGCAAAACCACCGGTTGCTATCTTCATGTTACTAACAGGACAGTGAGAAACCTTTGCGCCACTATTTTTTATATCAGTTATCTCATTTTTTGTTATCCAGCCGCAATGTGCTAGTATCATCTTTTCGCATAACAAACCATGTTTTTTTAGTTGTTCAACTGGTCTAACACCATATTTTTTTTGTATATCGTAAACTTCTTCTCTTGTCTCAGCGCAGTGGATATGAAGTAGAACATCGTATTTATCTGATATCTCACGTGTTTTCTCCAGATGTTCTGGGCTGCATGTATATGTTGCATGCGGTGCGATAACTGGTTTTATCAAATCGTTGTTCTTCCATTTTTTAATAAAATTTTCACACTCAGGAATAAACTTTTCCGGGGAAAACTCAGGTGTATCAAAATCAATCATTGGAAAACCAAGGAAGCCTCGCATACCAGCTTTCTCTGTTGTTTTCCCTATCACATCTTCAAAAAAATACATGTCAAGATAGGTTGTTGTACCTGAGCTTATCATCTCAAGGAGGCCAAGTTGTGTGCCTATTTCTATGGATTTACCATTAAATCTAGCTTCAACAGGCCATATCCTCTCTTTCAGCCATTTGTCAAGTACCATGTCGTCTCCATAGCCGCGTAGGAGTGTCATGGGTATGTGTGTATGTGTGTTTATAAGACCTGGTAAAACAAGTTTGTTTCTGCCATCTATTTTGTAATCGGCCTCTGTGGTGATTGGTTTTTCAGAAATCTGTGTGATCTCTTTTCCTTCTATGTATATGTCACCGTTGATTTTTTCTCTTTTCTCGTTCTGGGTGATTATAGAAGTGTTTTTTATGAGAATACTCATGTAATCCTCAGTCTTCTAATTCTGTTCCATCTAGCCAAAGTTGATCGAATTCTTCGTTTAATTTTTCAACTATCTCTTTTTCAACAGTCCAAATACCTATCTCATCTTTTTTCACTGGACCTGCAAGAATAAGTGCCCTGTCATCCCCTATTATAAAGTTACCTTTTAGATCAGGGTTTGATTTTACATTTAAACCAGTGAGCATCTGTTTATCCCTGTATTTATTTACAATCACTTTCGAGCCCTTTGGTATATCTATATCTCCTAGATATTCTGCCATTATTTTTGGGTTGGATATTTCTGATATATGCCAGCTTTTTGTTGGTTTAGATGCTGGTTGTGACCGTGTTGTTTTCTTTGTTCCAATCTCAATTGCAATACCCAGAAAAACTACGCCTATTACAAACCCTATGATCAACGAAATTACATCCATAATTCATTCCATCCTACACGGTATATTTACTACCATGGATATATATGTTTGGTAAATATAAAAAATGTTATAACAAGATTTATCTTAAGTATCTATATATGTGGGCAGGAAAAATACAACAGGTTCAACATCTTATGGATAAAAACGTAGTTATCGGCAAGATAAACGATTTTAAAAAAAAGAAAAAGGCTGTTATTCTTGCACATAACTACCAGATGCCTGAAGTTCAGGACATAGCTGATTTTACAGGCGATTCACTAGATTTGTCTTTAAAGGCTACAAAAACAGATGCAAAAAACATTATTTTCTGTGGCGTTGATTTCATGGCAGAGTCAGCAAAGATTCTAAACCCAGAAAAAAAGGTGATAATCCCTGATAAAGATGCATCCTGTCCTATGGCTGCCATGGTAGATCCTGAAGGTCTAAGTTGCTTGATTAAGGATAACCCTGATGCAGAGGTTGTCGCTTACATTAACACTACAGCTGAGGTGAAAACACTAGCAGATATATGTTGTACCTCTGCTAATGGTGTCAAAATTGTGAAGAGTGTTTCATCTAAAAAAGTTATTTTTGTGCCCGATACAAACCTTGGCTCTTATATCCAGCGTTTCGTTCCAGAGAAACAGATGATACTCTGGCCAGGTATATGCAGAACCCACCATAACATAACCAAGGAAGATATTCTGGCTTTGAAAAAGAAACATCCTAATGCAGAGGTGCTTGTTCACCCTGAATGCGGACTAGCTGTTATTGACATAGCTGACAAGGCGCTTTCTACAAATGGTATGGTTAATCATGTAAAAGAATCAAAAGTAAACGAGTTTATTATTGGCACTGAAAAGGGTATTTGTCATAGGTTAAAAAAAGAGAACCCTGGTAAAGAGTTTTATTCGATTGAATCAGCTGTTTGCCCAAATATGAAAAAGATTAATTTGGAAAAAATATTAAATAGTCTAATAACTTTAGAACCAGAGGTTCAGCTAACATCAGAGCTTATGGAGAAGGCTAGATTGCCCCTTCAGCGTATGATGGATGCTGGACGGGGGGAATAAAAAATGGAAAAAATCTACATGGATTACGCGGCAAGTACACCTGTTGATGATGAGGTTTTAAAAGATATGATCCCCTTTTTTCAAAAAAACTATGGAAATGCATCTAGCATCCATTTTTTTGGTAGAGAAGCAAGTAATGCTATTGAAAATGCCAGAACACAGGTTTCAAACTTGCTAGGTTGTACTCCTGAGGAGATCGTTTTTACTTCTGGTGGTACTGAGTCTGATAATCTTGCGATAAAAGGAGTTGCTTATGTTAACAAGAGTAAACGAGGTGGAAAAGGTTATAACATAATTACTTGCGGTATAGAGCATCCTGCTGTTCTTGAAACCTGTAAACATCTGGAGAAACAGGGTTTTAATGTAAAGTTTATGCCAGTTGACAAATACGGTTTTATAAATCTAACTGAGTTAGAAGAATCCATTTCCAAAGATACTTTTCTTGTTACAATAATGTTTGCAAACAACGAGATAGGAACTATAGAGCCCATGGAAGATATCGGTAAAATAACAAAAAAACATGGTGTTTTGTTGCATACAGATGCTGTTCAAGCAGTAGGTAAAGTTCAGATTGATGTGAATAAATTAAATATTGATCTTTTGTCTCTCTCAGGTCATAAAATTTATGGGCCTAAGGGAGTAGGTGCATTGTACATAAGAAAAGGTGTTAAACTAGAGCCGCTGGCACATGGTGGCGGACATGAGAAGGGTCTTAGAAGCAGCACAATGAATACGCCCGGTATTGTTGGTCTTGGAAAAGCATGCGAGCTTGGCAAAAAACGTTTTGATAAAGATACAGCCCATATGAAAAACCTTAGAGATATCTTGATAAAAAATGTTTTGAAAATTGAAGAGAGTTTTTTAAATGGTCATCCTGAAAAGCGTTTGGTTAACAATGCTCATTTCCGATTCTTTGCTATCGAGGGCGAATCATTGAGCCTAATGCTTGACGACAAAGGGATAGCTGCTGCCACTGGTTCTGCTTGCTCCTCAAAGAAGCTACAAGCATCACATGTACTATTGGGTATAGGTCTTAAACCTGAGGATGCACATGGTTCCATTAGACTATCAGTTGGTAGACTCAGTAAGAAAGAAGAAGTCGAATATGTTTCTGAGGTTTTACCAGAGATTGTTAAAAAACTTAGAAATATGTCTCCACTTTGGAATAGATAAGGTTGTATTGTAAATGACTGACATGTATACCGAGAAGGTATTGGATCATTTTCGCAACCCTCGCAACATGGGTGAGATAAAGAACCCTGATGGTTTCGGTAAAGTGGGTAACCCAACATGTGGGGACGTAATGGCTGTTTACATAAAGGTTAAAGATAACAAAATAATTGATATAAAGTTCAAGACTTTTGGTTGTACGGCAGCAATCGCCACAAGTAGTGTTCTCACAGAGTTGGTAAAAGGTAAAACAATCGATGAGGCATTGAAACTAACCCGTGATGATGTTGCAAATGAGCTAGGTGGACTACCAGCTGTGAAGATGCATTGTTCAAACCTGGCTGCTGATGCCTTGCGTGAGGCAATAAAGGATTATAGACATAAACAAAAGAAGTGATGATTATGAGTACATATATCTATATTGATGGGTGGAAAACAAGCCTGCGTTTTTCATCTGCACATATTATACCTGAGTACGAAAAATGTGGGCGGCTACATGGCCACACATATGCAGTTCATGCAAAAATAACAGGTAAACACGACAAAAACGGCATAATAATGGATTTCTCCATACTAAAAGATACGCTTAAACAAATTACAGAAGAGTTGGACCATAAGATTTTGATTCCCGAAAAAAATGCTAACGTAAAAATTGAAAAAGATAGCAGTTCTGTTAAAATCTCGCTTCTTAAAAAAACCTATGTTTTTCCCTTGGTTGATTGCATTTTTTTACCTATCAGTTCTACAACAGCTGAGAATCTTGCAATTTATGTTTTGGAAAAAATGCAAAAAAAGATTGCTATCCCAAAAAATATTGAGAGTATCGAAGTTGGTGTAGATGAGGGATACGGGCAGGGAGCTCGAATAGTTAAATCATTTTTATAAAGGTCGTTTTGTATGGTTAAAAAAGCGGTTTGTTTGATATCTGGTGGTGTTGATTCTTGCGTAACTGCGTTTTTAGCTAAGAAAAATGGTTACGACGTGTATTGTTTATCTTTTAACTATGGGCAGCGTCATAAAAAAGAAATTAAACATGCTAAGATGGTTGCTTCTGCTGTTAAAGCAAAAAACCATGTCGTTTTTGATGTTGATCTTAAAAAGTTTGGTGGTTCTTCGCTGATGGATAAATCATTGAATGTTCCAAAAAACCAAGAATTAAAAGACATCGGAAAAGATATTCCCTCCACTTATGTACCTGGTAGGAACACTGTTTTCTTATCGGTTGGTTTATCATATGCTGAGGCCATTGGCGCTGACGCTCTGTTTATAGGCGCCACTGCTATGGATTATTCTGGTTACCCTGATTGCAGACCAGAATACATAGAGGCGTTCCGTAAGGTCTCCAAACTTGGGACTAAGATTGGTGTTGAAGGAAAACCAATCAAAATAGAGGCACCGCTGCTGTATATGACCAAAAAAGAGATAATCAAAAAAGGTTTAGACCTTGGTGTCCCTTTTGACAAAACCTGGTCTTGTTATCTTGGTGGCGATAAAGCCTGTGGCCGATGTGACTCATGTCTGCTTAGGTTAAAGGGTTTTAAAGAAACCGGTATTAAAGATCCTCTCGGTTATAGTTTTCTTCCAGAATGGTATTAGATTTTTTGTTTCTTTTTTGTTCTATAGTAATCGTAGAGATCCAATGCTATAGGTATAGATATCAGCACAGCTAGTAATATTATCAAACATACGACGCTGTCTGATTGAACGTTTGATACCGTGACTTCTACATTTTTATTCCAGAATGCGCCGCCTGCTAAGTCGTTGAAGAAAAGGTTTATGGCTCCTATCCAGGGAAGCTCTGATCTTGCTTTGCCTGTTATCCACTCCATCTTTATTGGTTCGTCACATATGCCGCCAAGTTGGTCGCATTCTTTGTTTGTATATGGATTGTCCCCTTTTGTTATGAAACCTGAATGAGACCAGTCTGGTGAGACAGGTCTATTGTTTTCTTGTAGGCCTATCTCCGGTATGTAAAGCGTTTTATTGCTGTATATCCCGTATTCTGCTATTGTATAGGTTTTTTCTGTGCCGTTTAATTCCACGTCAACCCAGCACATCGCCCTATGAATTATCTGGTCTTCTGTTGTGTCGCCGTATTTTCTATAAACTATTACGTCTCCATATTTTCCATAAGTTTTGAGGTCGTCTCGTCCTTGGCTTTCTGCACGACAATAGGTTACTATATCATTTCTTTTGGTTACTTTAACTAATAAAACCATATCTCCAGCATCTATAGTGCCTAGTCTGCCGTAAGGCTCGTTTGCATGCATCATACTACCAGATTCAATGGCGACCATTGGTGTGCCCAGCCACTGACCTGTATAAGACCAAAGGATCATGATTATTATAAAGACTGCAAATAGAGCAACAAGCACGTCTCGTATTAGAGATACCTTACCGTTTTTACTATGCCAAAAACGTAAAAATAATTCTTTAAGTTTCTTGATATCCATCTATTATCACATTCTTTTTATGTTTTCTCTGCTAGAAACTGTATATTTTATCGAGGACCCACATATAGGACAAGTGTTTATATTTTCTTTGAATTTTTTACCGCAGCCTCGACATTGATAAGTCCATTTAAACTTTTTTGTTATGCCCTGTTTTGATATAGTTTCGAATTTTATTTTTAGTTCTTGTGCCACGTTTTGTATTGAGTAATCATCTGTTAGAATAATTGCTTCATCGTTTTTGTTTAACTCCACTGCTAGTGCTAGTATCTCTTTGTCTGCCTCGGATAATCTTTGTTTGTCACCTGTTTTGATTGAGATATCGTTTATTTGTTTCATTGATTCTTTTGTTGGATCCTGTATCTTTAATCCTTTTTCCAATAAGAATTGGAAGTTTAGGTAATCTTTACCACCTGGCGAAAATTCTTTTGCAACACCCCGTGTTGTAACTATGTTTGCATCTAAGTTAATTGGTTTTCCTGAGAGAATAGCTGATGTGTCAAGAATGTATATTTTTGATTTTTCTTTAGTCATAATCTGAAGAGGTGTAAGCATTTTTTATTATATTTCATTTTAGTAGATATCTGAACAAAAATAAAAAAAGGAAAAAATTGGGTTTAACGTTGTGTTGGCTCACCGTTTAGCAATAGATTGTACCACTGTCCTTTCCATGCTATGCATAAATCGTTTATGATGGAGCCTGATTCGATTTCTCCTGTGGAGCCTATAACCCAATCACCTGGACTTCCGCTGAAGTCCCAGTACATTTCATAGTCATCTGCTCTTAGGCCAGCGGCCCCTATGTAGAAACCCCATTTAGGCTGGTATTGAGTAGTATCTTTTTGTATTTCAAAACTTATTCCAATTATCTCTTGGTAATCGGTATCTATAGTTACATTGCCCTGGCCATCAAAATCTACATCCCAGCCGAACTTTATGTGCTCAGGTAAATCAAACGCCGCCTCTATTTGCGCTCCACCTGCTAGTGTCGTTGATAATTTCATGTCTTCGTCAAACCCTGGATCAGTGTTCAACTCGATGTTTCCAACACCATCTAGATTTAGATCCCATTGTACATCCAGATCTTTCCATTGATTGGTTTGATAATCATAGAGTTTTGAATACGTGAAATGGTTTGCAAGATAAAGTCTTCCTTCGATGTCTAGTTTGCCTGAAGTAGCATTTTTCATTATCTTAAAATCATCGGCTTGGAAACCACCTAATGCAATGCGTCTACCAGTTATATCACTTGGGCTCGTGGCATATCTGATGGATTCAAATACAATCCAATCAACAAGATTTGTATCATCTGTATCAAGATATAGACCAGTAATTTTGTTGTTGCTATCCTGATACCATTTAAGTGTCATAGTTTTTGAGTAATCATTTACAAGGTTTAGTAGATCAACCGATAATTTTCTGTCAGCATCTTCATAACTACATAGCGGCCCAAGTCCAGTCATACCGTTTTTTAATGTTATTGTTTTGGTTGATGTATCAATTGTGATTTTGAATTGCCCTGGCGTTAAACCTAAGTCTCCAACGGTTAAGATTTTATTGCTCCATCTCAATTTAACTAGAGCAAGGTCAATGGTAAGGCCATTGTTTATATAAAGCATTTTTTGGTCAGTCTGTCTTTGCCAATTCAAACTTATATCACCTGTTTTTACTGAAATGTTACCTAGTTCAAATTCAAATGGATCTTGCGTGTTGTTGTAGGTTAGTTTACATAATGTTGCAGATCCCATTATGCCGCTGCTTGTAATGTTGAAGTAACCGTTTGAGTTTAATTGTTCACGTTTCCAATTTATAGTGGATAAACTAGGAGTTAAAACAGGATTTAAAGTAATATCCCCTAATTCTAATTCTAGCTGACCATGAGTAATTTTCAGACTATGGTTGATAGGGCTATTAACACCAATGACAACTTGGCCTTTTAATCCTGGTTGCCATTCTGTGATATCTATTGTTCCTGAACCCGAGTATGTACCATCTATGTTCCAGTTGCCATAGTTCAAGGTGGTTAGATCGATATTCCAGCCAAAAGAGATGCTAGCTGCGACGTAAAAGTGCTGACTGTTAAATTCTGAGTGAATTAGACCCCCGCCATTTAAGTTAAAAGATGATATGGTGAAATCAATTAGTCTGCTATTCTGTGGACCAATTGCAAGATGTAGATCTTCGAGGCTTAAAGTACTTGTCTGGTACTGCGTCGACAACTCAAATTCAGGTGACGCAGAAAAATCAAACCAGATTATACCATTGTTAATAAGATATAAATTACCTATGCTGAAATCAGTATCAAACTGATCGTTTGAACCATCAAAAACAATGTTGAAGTTTTCTAATTCTACTAACTGGTTCATTGCTAAACTATAATATTTCGTGTATGGGTCTAGGTTCATACAAAAGCCGTTTCTGGATTTTGCGTTACCAATGGTACCTGACCAATATTTTGTCTCTACTTCTATACCGGATAGTTCTACCTGGTTTTCTCCTGCGATCTCTAACTGGGTGTCAGTTAGATCAAGATTAAAACTAGAAGAAAGCCCAAAAGAAATATTATCTGCATTTATAGTAAAATCTGGAGAGTTGAATTCTAAATTTTTGAAAGCTAGTGAGCGGGTAGCATCTACATTAAGAACCCTATGTTGGTCCCATTCTAATTTCATATGACCATCGCTACTAAAATCTATGTCTGTGATAAGAAACGCAGTTGACTTTTTACCAAATACGTGTAAGAATATCTCTTTGCCAGTATCTATCTCTATTAATCCTTTATCACCAAATCCATCAAAATCGACAGTAAAACCTTCTCCAGTACCACCTATATAATTACCATCGACCATCAGATTGATATCATTTTGAGTGTAAGAGAAAACGAAATCTACTGTTGTCACACTTTTCTTTACTGAGATGTAGCCATCCTTAAAACTCCATTCAACTTCTAAATTTATGTCGTCTTGTAGAGTACCATGGAATTCAATTAGTTGATCTTTTTGTGTAAGATCTTTTATCTCTGCATTGAGGCTTAGACCCGCTGTGGCGCTGTTCAGATTTATTGAGTGTGGTGACGATAGCAGCTGCCAATCGATTCTTGTCTGTTGTAAGGAAGGATGAGTCAGATATAGATTTATACTAGGAGTCTTAAGATCATTTTTTATACCGACTTTGAATTCACCGCCTGTCTCTTTTGTAATTGAGATATAACCATCCTCTAATCTTGGTAGTATATCAAATGTCAGACTTGATGGTATATTTTCCAAATAGAAATAATTTGATTTGTATTCACCCCATGAGTCTTCACTTTCTGTGAATAACACTAGGTTCTCTGGCGGGTTGTCAATATTTAATGATAAAGTACAAACACCTGTATCTGATTTGGTATACTCCACATGGGACATAAAGTTCTGAATTGGATCAATTATCAATCCAAGTTTTGCTCTCCGCCCATTTGCTTCTCTTGAAATTGTCAATGTCAAACTGGTGTCGCCGCTTTGTTCATATCCGTCAAAACCAACATCTTGGAATCTTTTAGATTTAATTGTTGAATCTACAAATTGATTAAATGATAGATTGAATTCTGTTTTAGATCCAACATAGTTATTTGAAAATGCAATTACCAACGAAAAATGATCTGCATCCATATTCTCGAACTTTACCTCCTGTTCAGGATAGAAATCGGTTGAGTCAAGTGGCTCTGCATATAATGTTTGTTGTGTTGCTTCTATTTGTGGGGTTTGTTCAGATTTACTTTGCTGCATTCCTGCATTTCCTATTGGCGCTGGACTAGTTTCATAATCGCTGGTTTGCATTTGCTCCGAAGAATATGCCTGCGTATAGCCTGAATATGTTGTTGCTTGTTCCAGGTTGTACTCATAAGGTTCTTCATTCTCATTGTTTTGTGAGTTTCCATTTAATCCCAGACGCTCCAAAAGATATGGCCTGAATATGTGTGATATTGTAAATTCACCTGTGGGTTTTAGTTCTCCCGATTTTGATTTGTATCCTATTTGTATCTTAGGCTCTTCAATACCTAACTGAGACGCTATCCAAGACCCAAAGGAAAATTGCAGTAATACCGTGAAATTGTCATCTTGATTGATATTGGACAGACTTGCTGAGAAAGTTGATTTCCATGTATGACTAGTCATGCCAGTAAAATCAGAAATAGTTGGGTTTTCATATTTAAAAAGTGAAATATGATTAATTTGAATTTCAGCATTGGGACCCACCTCTATTGTTTTTGGAAAATGTGTCGGATCGCCATCTGGGATTTGTGTTTCAATTATATTTCCATTGTAATTAGTTACAACTTTTACATCTAATAAATAAAAGAAAATTCTACTATCTGTAATAAATGATAAAATATCTTGAACAAGTTGGTTGGAAGTGGCCAGAAAATCATCATATTTTGATAGTTTACAATCTATGTCCGCATGGAGAACATCAAATCTTTTGTTTCCAGCGCCATCTCTCGTCTCTAATTGTACCATGTATGGAATTGCTTCATTGTAGGTGTGGTACACTTTTTTGCCATAACCAACTGTACCATCCCCAAAATGCCATATGTAACGTGTGATTGGATGATTTGGATCTGTGCTTGTTGATTGCGATGCGTCAAAAAGAATGGGTTCACCAACTACTCCATAGTAGCAATATCCGCCCCTGGGCTGTAAGTGGCTATTATCGATATTTTCACCGACAATACCAACATCGACAGGTGCCATGTCTATGTAGGTTTTTCCATCATTTTTCGTAACTTTGAATGTAGCAAGGTATTTCCCTGGCTTTGAATAAGTGTGTGTTGTTATGCCGTTATATGTTGAACTCCAGTCATAGATTCCATCCCCGTTAAAATCCCAGCTGTAAGTAGCTCCAGTGAATAAGAGATATTGACTTGATCCGGAAAACTGAATTTGTTGTCCAACGTAACCAGAGTATGGTCCATGGGCGTTTGCTGGGTATAAAAATGCCTCTTCATGTCCTGGGATAACTTGTTCCCTAGTTTTTAAAATAACTTTTTCATTTTGAGAAGTAATCTGTTCTCCATTGCTTGTTTCAAGAGTAGGCTTGCTTTCTTGAATGGGTTGCGCAGTCCCTGTTTCGTCTACCAATGGTTTATCAATGTTTTCCGGGGTTACTGTAGTTGATGGGGTTTTTATGCTAACTTTTGATGGTGAGAATCCTATTGCTATCGTTGCGTTTGAAAGTAGTAAAAAACAGCTTATAAATAATACAATACATAACCTCTTCATATTTTCTTCTACCCCCTGAGTTTATTGATACTAAACAAACTTATTGTTTTCGTACTAATAAACTTTTTATATCTATCTATATTATATATATGTTGTTGCTACTATATAATTATTTATATCTGGTTATATATTAGTTTTATAGAACAAACATCCTACAACAAAACCAGGTTTTTGGTTGATATACCTTCTAAAAAGTCATCTATTCTTTTCCTTTTTCTTTCTTTTTTCTATGTGGTATTATGTTTTTTATCCTAGATTTTTTTGTTTTTTCTTCTGTTTTAGTCTCTGTTTTTATTTTTTTCTTAACAATGGTTTTTGGTTTATCTGCCAAAACCACGTTTCCCTCTTCATCTATTATCAGTTTTATGTTAGTACCTGGGATAATTCTAACTTTATGTTTTTTTGTATCTGATAACTCAGGTTCTATCTCATCTATGGGCAAAGTTGGTTTAGGCTCTAAATCAGATATTTCGATTGTTTCCCCTGTTTGTATCGTTTTTTCTGGTCTTATTTCTTCCCATTCTGTGAGATTTTCATAAACTGTCTGTCGTGACTCTTTGTTTATCTCTATTATATCATTATCTTGTATTGTGTCTAGTTCTACGAACTCGGGCCCATCATCTGCAACATCTGAAAAAGTTTTTTCTGGCAGGTTTTTTTGCTTTCTTCTTATCCTTATTCTCTTTTTGGTTTTCTCAGTTTCTGGTGTTGTTTTCTCTATGTCTAACAGCGGATCTTTTTCTTCACTCTCAGGTAGTTTTATTTCTTTTATCTCAAAAGCCGGGTATTTCTCTTCAAGTTCCCTAATCTGCTCTAACAATGTTGTTATTTCTTCATGTGTTTTTGTTATAATGAATTTGTTTCCCTCTCCTAGATCTATGGTTGCCATGTTATTTTATCCCACTATTCTCCACACCAATTACTATTATTTTTAAACGTTTATTAACATATAAAGATTTGTGGAAAAAAAAATTGTTTTATTGTTCTGTTTTATTGTTTTTGATTATTTCTCTGAGTGGTATGTATGCTAGTAGTACTGCTATGTATATCCATATTAGTATGCCTGGCCACCATGGTGCTTCTTTGAATATTGCTAAGTTTATTCCCATTACGAAAATTATAGCTATTACTACGCCTGTTAGTGCCTCTCCTGCTACTAGCCCTGCTGTGAACAATAGTCCTGTTCGTATAGCTTTTTCTTTTGGTTTAACACCTGTTTGTTTGATTGCTAGCTCCCAGTCGCTTATTTCTTCTTGTTCTGAGCTACCATATTTTTTCTTCATTATCCTATCTGTTAGGTGTCTTATTACTCCACCTACGAATATTGGTACTGATAGTGTAAAAGGTAAGTATATGCCTATTGCAACTGGTAGAACTGGTAAATCTATTAGTATTAGCACAATTGCTAGTACCATCCCT
>Ga0209287_10000445_pt1 | contig 25209 bp, 14 predicted proteins | sample PPLLak3cmMay2015_2_FD_187255 | JGI IMG/M metagenome (GOLD analysis project Ga0209287, IMG submission 187255) | Freshwater sediment microbial communities from Prairie Pothole Lake near Jamestown, North Dakota, USA - PPLs Lake P8 Core (1) Depth... | ecosystem: Environmental > Aquatic > Freshwater... | reverse complement strand
GTCGAAGGGGGGAATACCCCCGACGAAAAAATGGCCCACGAGGCGGCCCAATTCCAACGGATCAAGTCGACCTACGGCGTTTTCGGCGTGCTGGGAAACCACGATTCTTTCGGCGGGGACCGGGCTTCCTTCTTCGATAAAGCCGGGATCCGGATGCTCCGGGACGAATACGTCCGGATCGACGCCGCCGTTTACCTGGCCGGCCGCCTGGACGGCCGGGGGCGGCGAGGCGGCCCGCCGCGCAAATCCATCGACGAGCTCCTCGCGCCGGTTCCCGAGGACTTGCCGATCATCCTCGTCGATCACCGCCCGACCGACCTGGAGAACCTGGGCCGCAGCCGGGCCGACATCCAAATCTCAGGCCACACCCACAACGCCCAAATTTTCCCCCTGAATTTCGTCGCCCGGAAGGAATACGAGCTCGCCTGGGGCTACAAGAAAAAGGGCAACGCCCATCTTATCGTCTCGACCGGGGTACAGGGTTGGGGCCCGCCGGTCCGCACCGCCGGAGCCTCCGAAATCGTTCTGGTCCGGATTTTATTCAAATGACCTCGCGCTCGACTTGGGTCGGCATTCTGGCGATGGTCGCCACCGCCTTTCTTTGGAGCATCGCCGGCCTGTTCATCAAAGTCATCGACTGGCATCCTCTGACAATCGCCGGATTCCGCAGCCTGATCGCCTCGGCCGTTGTCTTTTTATATATCAAGCGGCCTCATCTCCACTGGTCGTTCCCCCAGGTCGCGGCCGCGATCATGAACGCGACGACCATGATCCTGTTCGTCGCAGCCAATAAAACCACGACTTCGGCCAACGCCATCATCCTCCAGTATATCGCCCCGGTCTGCACGGCCTTCATCGGGGTCTGGCTGCTCAAGGAAAAGACGCGGCTGGAGCATTGGGTCGCGATCGCCCTGGTCACGGCCGGCATCGTCGTGATGTTCATGGACGAACTCGGCGGCGGCCGGATGCTCGGCAACATCTTTTCGCTTCTCTCCGGCGTGGCCTTCAGCTTCTATTTCGTCTTCATGCGGATGCAGAAGGACGGCTCGCCGCTCGAGTCGATTCTCCTCGCCCATTGGCTCACGGCCGCCGTCGGCCTCACCGCCACCCTGTTCGTCCCCGCTCCCCACGTCACTCTCAAGTCCGTGGGGGCGATCGTCGTCCTGGGATCCGTTCAAGTCGGCGTCGCCGCGATTCTCTTCGCCGCGGCCATCAAGCGCATCTCGGCCGTCACGGCCAACCTGATCGCGGTGATCGAGCCGGTCTTCAATCCGGTCTGGGTTTTCCTGGCCCTGGGCGAGGTTCCGGGGGCCAAGGCCATAGTCGGCGGCGTCGTCATCATCGCCGCCGTCACCGGCGCGTCGATCGCGAGCGCCCGCCGAGCGGCCCGTTCGGACGTTTGACAACGCCGCCCGTCAAAGCTACACTCCGGGCGTGATCACCCTGCGGACAGCCCCGCCGGTTCACGCCTCTCCCCTGCTCGCCCAACGGATTTCCCCATGACGCTTCGAGAGTTCAAGGACTTCATCGCCGAGCGGATCGACGATCCCGCCCTCAAGGGACAATTCGACCTGGAAAGCCGGGAACTCAGCTTGAGGATGCTCCGGCTGACCTGCCTGATCGGGACGATCCTGTTTCCTTTATTCGGCATTCTGGACGTGATCGTCTTCCCCAGCCTCCTGGTCGAATTCTGGGGTTTGCGCCTGTTTGAGATCGCCGTCTGCCTGGCGATCTACTTTGCGGCGAAATCGAAGCTCATTCGGGAGCATTCCCTGACGGCCGGGATGATCCTGATGATCATCAGCTGTCTCGTCATTGTGGCGATGTGCTGGATGACCGGAGGCCCGACCAGCCCGTATTATGCCGGCATCAACCTGACCATTCTCGTCGTGATCTTTGTCATGATCCTGGACGCCCGGCGGGTGATGATCGCCTGTCTCGCCGTTTATGCCGCCTTCATGCTGCCTTCGTTTTTCGTCCCATCCGATGCCTCCGCGGTCGTCTCCAACAATTTCTTTTTGCTGACCACGATGGCCCTGGCCATCCTCTGGACCCTGCTCAAGAACCGGACCCGCCTGGAAGCGCTCCGGAGCCGCCGCCGGCTCGCCCTGGCCAACGAGGAATTGAAGCGGCTGGATGCGATGAAGTCGCAATTTTTCGCCAACGTGAGCCACGAGGTCCGCACGCCCCTGACCTCGATCATCAGCCCCATCGAAAGCTTCTACCTGGGCGACGCCGGGCCGCTCTCCACCGACCAGCAGATCCTGATCGAATCCATGTACCGCAATTCCCTGAAGCTTCTCGACCTGATCAACCAGATGCTGGATTTCGCCAAAATCGAAGCCGGGAAAATGCCCCTGCGCCTCGCCCGGACAGACCTGGCCGAAGCCTTGGAGGAAATCGTCTCGACTCTCAACCCGATCGCCAAACGGAAAGGCCTCCAGCTGGAATTTCGGAAGGAGGGGGACGTCCCGCCGGTTCACATCGATGAAGAAAAGTTCGAGCGCATCGTAACCAACCTGGTCCGCAACGCCCTCAAGTTCACCGAAAAAGGGTCGATCGTCCTGACTCTGAAGCTCGACCGGCCCTGGGTAGTCCTGACGGTGGAAGACACCGGGATCGGCATCCCCTCCGAGCATCTGGCCGCGATCTTCGACCGGTTCCGCCAGGTCGATTCATCCTCCACCCGCCGGTACGAAGGAACCGGAATCGGCCTGAGCCTGGTCAAGGAATACGTCGAGCTGATGATGGGAAAAATCTCCGTGTCCAGTGAGCCGGGCTGCGGTTCGCGGTTCCAAGTCGAGCTCCCGGTCAACCTGGAGGAGCTAGCCCCAGGGGCGCTCGTCGAACGGCGCATCATCGGCGTCGACCGGCATTCCCTTCGGCCGACGGCGGGCGGGATGCGGCGCCCGATGATGCGCCGCCGGGACGACCTGGGCCGGATCACCCTGGATGACCTGACCAGGATCGAGCAGCCGTCGCTGACGGCCCCGGCCGGAGTCGACGGGGACGAAACCTCCGGAAAATCGGAAGACCGGATTCTTCTCGTCGAGGACAACGCCGACCTGAAGGTTTTCATCCAGGCCATGCTGATCAAGCTGGGACACGACGTCGACACCGCCTCCGACGGCTTCGAAGCCTGGGAATCGATCGACAAGAATCCTCCCGACGCGATCGTTTCCGACATCATGATGCCTCGCCTGGACGGATACGAGCTCCTCCGCAAGGTCAAGGAGGCGCCCCACACGCGTCAGATTCCCTTGATCCTGATCACGGCCAAGCCGGAGCTGGAGGCTCGATTAAAAGGGTATGAGCGCGGGGCGGACGCCTATTTGAACAAGCCGGTGAACGTCCGCGAGCTCGACGCCCGGATCCGGAACCTCGTGGCCCAGCGACGCCTCCAGCGGGCGGCCATCCGGATGAAAGACATGGAAGCGCGAGAAGACGAGCGCCGACGCGGATACGATCGGCTGCGCCAGGCCATGCAATCCATCGTCCGGTCATTTGCCTCGGTGGTCGAGATGAAAGACCCCTATACGGCCGGCCACCAGCGGCGAATGGCCGACCTGGCCCGGGCGATCGGAATCGAGATGGGTTTCGCCGAGGACCGGCTCGAGGGGCTCCAGACAGCGGCAATGATCCACGACATTGGAAAAATCCGAATCCCCGGCGAGATCGCGAGCAAGCCGTCTATGTTATCTTCCCTGGAATACGATCTGGTCAAAACCCATGCCGCGGCCGGGGCCGAGCTTCTCAAAGACATCGATTTTCCCTGGCCGATCGCCCGCATCATCCTCGAGCATCACGAGCGGATCGACGGCTCGGGATATCCGAGAGGCCTCCGCGGCAGCGATCTCCTTCCGGAATCGAAGATCATCGCCGTCGCCGACGTCGTCGAGGCCATGTCTTCCCATCGGCCCTGGCGGCCGGCCCTGGGGTTGGACGCCGCGCTCGAAGAGATCATCGCCGCCAGGAGCGTTCTTTACGACCCGGATACGGTCGACGCCTGCGTCAGGCTCTTCCGCGAAAAGAAGTACGTCTTCCCGGCCTGAAGATCGGCCGTTTACTTTTTCGTCTGCTCCTGGGCGTGCTTTTTCAGCTTGTCGTTGGCCATGATGGCCACATCCACCCGCCGGTTGGCCTGGCGTCCCTCGACGGTCTCGTTGGTGGTGATCGGCTGTGTCTCGCCATAGCCCTGGGACGTGAACCGGGACGAGCTCACCTGGAGGCCGGACATGTACACGTTGACCGAAAGCGCCCGGTCCAGAGACAGCCGCATATTGTAGTCGTCCGCCCCGGTCGAATCGGTGTGGCCTTCGATCAGGATATTCGTATCGGGATATTTGTTGAGGATCGCGGCCAGTTTGGCCAGGTTGTCCTTGCTCGCCTGGCGGAGATCCGATTTGTCAATGTCGAAGAGAAGGCCGCTGTCGAACGTGATCTTGATGCCCTCCCCGATCCGTTCGACCTTGGCGCCCTCGATGTCTTTCCGGATTTCGGCCGCCTGCTTGTCCATGTAGCTGCCGATGAATGCCCCGGCTGCTCCGCCGACGGCGGCCCCGATGATGGCCCCGACCAGGGTGTTGCCGGCTGCCCGGCCGATGACGCCTCCCAAGACCGCGCCTCCTGCCGCCCCGATGATCGCGCCCTGTTCGGCCTTGTTCATCGTCGCGCAGCCGGTCACGCCCAGCAGAAGGGCGACCAGGCAAAAGCCCGAAACGATTTTTTTCATGGCATTCTCTCCCCTGTTTTTAATATACACCTTGAGGGGGAGAATTCAAATAAATCGGGCTACTTTTTGTCCGCCGGCGGCTCGTTCTTCTTTAAAAACGGCACGCCCTCGGTCATCCATTTCGGCGCCGGGGCGCCCTTCAGATAATGGTCGAAAAACTCGAAGAACCGGGTCGTCAGGTCCTTCCGATTCGCCAGGCCCCTCAGCCCGTGCCCTTCATTGGGATAGGCCAGCAGCACGGCTTTCTTGCCGTTGAACCGCAGAGCGTTATAGAAGGCGAGGCCGTTGATGAATCCGACGGTCGGGTCGGACGTCCCGTGCATGATCAGCACCGGGGCGGTTACCTTCGGCGCGTGGGTCAGGGCCGACTCGTTGCGGTACCGGTCGGGCCGGTCCCAGGGCGAAAAGCCCCAGCGGCCCTGGCTGTAGAAGTAGTAGTCGAAGGCGGTTTCGCCGCTGCCGCCGCCGTACCCGTACCCCCAGCCCCAGTTCATGCTGAAGTCGTTGTAAAGGTCGACGACCCCTGCTCCCATCCCGACAGCCGCAAACATCTTGGACATCGTCGCGATGTAGGCCGCACCCTCGCCGCTGTAGCTGTGGCCGGAAACCGCGATTTTCTTGGGGTCGACATAGCCCATCTCGATGACTTTCATAGTCGCCGCCTCGACGCACTCCAGCATATCGCTATGCGACGAGCCCGTCCGGAAATGGATGTCCGGCAGCATCGCCAGGTATCCGTTGCTGACCGCCTGGACCGGCATCCGGCCCATGCTCGGAAGCCAGGCCGGCGCGCTGTACCGATGGAGCGTCTGCGAATTCTTCTCGTAGAACATGACGATCATCGGCCGCTTCTCGCCCGGCTTGAAGTCGTCGGGGATGGCCAGCACGCCCTGGAGGCGCTTGCCGTCCTTGTTCTTGAAGTCGAACAAGATTTGCTTGCCCCAGGCGTATTCTTTCTGCTGAGGATTGGCGTCGGAGATTTTTTTCGCATCCTTGAAGCCCCAGCCGGCGATCCGCAGGTCCGGAAATTCGACATACGTCTGGCGGGTGAAGAGGTACATGTCGGCCTTCGTCGCTCGGACCGGCGGTCCGTAGGACGCGTCCTCGTACACCAGCTCCTTCATCTGCCCGCCGGCGAGCTCATAATAACCGGATTTCTTGGTCCATTCGCCGTAAGCCGAAAGCAGGACCGGCTTGGCCAGGTCGACGGTTCCGCGAGGGCCTTCGGCCCGGCGGAGAGTCATGTCCGTCGGCTCGGACCGGAGGAGACGGAATTGGATCTCGCCTTTCGATCCGAGCCCATTGGTCAGGTTCTTGGGCGCCGATCCGTCCAGCGGAACCAGCCACAGGTCGTAGCGATGGTTGGCAAGGACCGCCTTCCCATCGTTAGTGTACCCGGCAATGCCGTAGGCCGGCCGCACACCGGGGTAATCCCATTCCATATCGACAAAGCTCACCTTACCCGCGCCGAGGGCCTTCGAGGTTCCCGCGGCCAAGTCGTAGGCATTGATTTTCGCGTCCTTCCAATACAGGAAGTGCGTCCCGTGCGGATTAATCCCGAAGGCAAACCGCTCGACGCGCATATTCTTGGCGATCAGCGTCCGTTCGCCGGTGGCCGTATCGACCCGATAGACATCGGCGGCCGCCGGCTTGTAGTCGTGGATGTAGCCGCGGGTGTCCATCCCGATCGCCCATTTGCCGTCGGGAGCGACTTCCAGTTCCCGCATCGTTTCGTCGGCCAATTTGACATATTTTTTGGCGGCGACGTCGAAGGCCTGGCGATAAGTGAAGTTCCGATCCTGGTCGGCCCGGATCATCTGGGCCGACTGCACCCGTTCATCTCCCGTATTCCAGACGTCGACGTCGGGGGCTTCGTCGGTCGACTTGCGCTGGCCGGTCTCGGCCGCCGGGCCCTGGTCCTTCATGCCGAAGAAGACCCGTTTTCCATCCTCGCTCCAGGAAAGGCCGGCCCGCTCGCTCGCGACAAAGCCCTTCGGGAAGCTTTCGTCCTTGGCCGGATCGAACATAACCGGCGCTGGGGCCGGGGCGCCTTCTTTCAGGGCCGCCGGGACATCGGGGAAGGCGATCAGCACGTTGGCCTTCTCCCGCATCTTCTCGACATCGCTCGTTTTGAGCACGGCGATCGCCGTCCCCTCGTCGTTCCAGGCGAAGCGGTTGTAGGTTTTAGCGTCATTGTCGAATGTCGTCGTGCGACCGTTCCGGGTGTCGAAGACGAAAAGGCCGTTTCCGTCCTTCACTGTCGATTCGACCGTGTAAGCCAGGAGCTCGCCGATGCGGTTGAAGACGATGTCGCCCACGCTGCCGAGGAGCTGATGCTTGCCGGTCCGAAGGTCGAGGAGCACGACGTCCAGGCCGCGCGTGACGGCCGAGCCGCCACCCCCGAAGCGCCCGCCGCCCATGCCGGGCATCGGACCCGTCGGAGCGCCGCCGCTCCGCGCGCCCGCGGCTTCGGTTTCGGCCGGCCGGCGCCGGAGAACGAGATGCGTGGATAACGGCGAAAAGGTGAACGACTGGATATCCTGGAAAGACCGGATCTCTCCGGTCGCAAGATTTCGGAGCTCGACGCGGCGCGGCGGGATCGCCGAAGACGCGCCTCCCCTTCCGGCCTGGGCGCCCGGAGCCGCGGCCTGGCCGGGCGCGGGTTGTGTCGAGGGCGGCGTCGTCGGAGGCGTAGTCGGCGGAGTGGCCGGGGCGGGGTTCGACGGCGCCGATGCCGCAGCCCCTCCCGAGCCGCCTCTCCCAGCCTTAGCCCGCTGAGCCGCGCCGGGATCCACCTGGTAGGCGATCCACTTCGAATCCGGCGAGAAAACGCCGTCGCTGGCGTCGTTCACCATCACGTCGGCATCGGTCGCAAGATTGCGAAGATACAGGACCGGTTTGGACTCGGCTTGAGTCGTATTGGTGAGGGCGAGGGTATAGGCGACCCATTTTCCGTCGCTCGAGATCGCTTGCCCACCGATGCTTTTCCATTTCGGATAATCATCGACAGCCAGCGGCTTTTTCGCCGCCGGCGTTTGGGCCTGTTGAGGCAAGGCGTAAGCGGCGGCGATAGCCGCGACCAGGACGAAAGCGAGGGTGCCGATCCGAAAGCCGACCGACCGGGAATTTGAGGCGGATTTTCGCATAAGGGCTCCTTCGACGTGATTATTCCGAGCGACATCAGGAGGGATGTTCAAGGAGCCATCATAATTTGGCCCGGGAAAGAATGTCAATCGGCTCCAGGCATTACGTTACGCCGTCCCGGTCGTGGTTGGCCTGCTTGACCCGATATAAGAAAGCGCCTTCGATCTCTTAAACCGACTTCAACTCCCCGTCTTGAAGGCAAACGTCCGGGATTTCGTCTGGCCCCGGAAACCATCCTTGGCGACGATCTCCCAATAGTATGTCGTATTGGCCCGGAGAGGTCCGGCCACCGTGAAGGTCGCCTGATCGAGATCGGAAGCGGTTAATTGGATCTTCGGATTGACGATCAGGTCGTCCGCGGCCGAGAGATAGACGTCGTATTTCAAATCATCCCCGTCCGCATCCCGGCAGCTCCACTTGAGCACGACATTCGTCTTCCCCGTCCGGCTGTTCAATCCCGGAGAGAGGACGGCCGGTTCCGGCGGCGGCGTGTTTGCTTTCGTCCGAAAAGTCATGACCGGGCTTAGGCCCGGCGCTCCCACTTGGCCGCCGGCCAAATTATCGGAGATGATCCGCCACCAATATTGCCGGCCCCTCTCCAATGCTTGACTCGGGGCATACGTGAACGCATAGAGCTTGTCCGTCAGTTCGGGGCCGTAGAGATGAATCATCGGTGGAAACAGTTGTGGGGGTGTGCAGGTGCCCATTCCCGGGTAGTCGGGGCCATTCCACGGCTCATTGGTTGTATTCAGCTGGATCGAACAAATGAGAAAATCGCCGTCAGGATCTCCCCCCGTCCATTTAAAAACCGTATTCATAAATGGCACATCGACAGCCCCGTCGGCCGGCTGGATATCGACCGGAGGCAAAGCCGGCCGATTTGTTGAGAGCCCTTCGGTGGTGAACTTATAGACGGGGCTCTCGCACTTGCCGTCCTTTTGATCCCTGGCTTTCAAGGACCAGTAATAGGTTTTATCCGGTTCCAGCCCGCCGACGGTGTACCGGGGAGTGCCGCCGGGTTGGATGTAATTCGGATGCAGGAGCGGCGGGGGCGACGTCGTCCCAAAATAGAGGTCATAGGTCACGGGATCGCCGTTGGGATCGACAAATTCCCAGGCCAAATTCATTTTTCGCTTTTCCCCCGTCGCGCCGTCCTTGGGGAGCATGAAGCTGAACGCGGGCGGCAAGTTCACATTCCCGGTGGAGAAGCTCCAAAGGGGCCCCTCGGTCCGCATTTTCCCATTATCCAGGACGAGAATTTTCCAATAATAAGTCGTGTTGGGTTTGAGGCGGCCCGAGAGCACGGCCTTGGGAAAATGGTCGAATTTGCCCCGGCTCGGTAGCGGAAAACTCTCTCCAAAATAAAGCTGATATTGAAGCGAAGCGCCCTCCGGGTCGGCGCAGGTCCAGCCGAGAGTCGGAATGGTCGGGGCTTGGTTCGATCCGGCGATGTCGATAATCGCGCCGTTGGCCGGACTGGGGTCGGCCGGGGCGGTGGGCGGATAATCGGTGAGGTTTTCAAAATTCACCGTCACACCCTGCAGCTTGAATCCCCTTCCCTGCATAGGGTCCTCGTTTGCGCTGTCCGAAATATGGGGCTGGTGATGCCAGAAATCCATTTCACACACGCCCGAGGCAATGGCCGTGGAGACGGCCGAGACCGTTCCGTGAAGATAGACATAGACGGTATAGCGTCGGCCGGCCTGGAGAAGAACGTTTTTAAAGACAACCCGGTTTTTTTGTTTGACGCATTCGTCGGCCGAGATGACGTCCCCCCCGGTTTGGACGGTACTCAGGACGACCGTCGTGAGACCGTCTAAAATCACGCTCCCGATCCATTTAGCCGGAGTGGCAGCTCCGATCCCGAGGGAAAACGCGCCTCCGACAACGGCCCAGGCCGCTTCTGTGAGGAAATCCGCCAGGAGGCTGTTATGCCGTTCCCAAACCCTCTGGACGAGCCCCGGAGCGGAGGCGACGGAGCGGACATCGTTGGTGTCGGCGAATCCCGCCGCAAACTCGACCCCGTATTTCGTCGCCGATCCTCCAACCGGCAGGGTATAGCTCACCCGGTCCACAATGCCTTTGGACTCGACATCAAGCGTGATATCCGCGCGGTACCAGGCCCCGGGGGTTCCCGTCACTTCCAGGACACGATAGTCCATCACTTTAATGGAAGCCTGGTCGGAGAAGATCCAGCTGGGATCCTTGAACTGCTCCACGATATCGGCATAGGCCGACGCCCAGACTTTGACCAATCCCGAGGATCCGTCGTATTCCCAAGCCGCCTTCCCGTTCTTGGAAATCTCGCGGGTTCCGCTTTCGGACTCGGTAAAACCCGGCATGACTTTCGCCGCCGTTCCGCCCAGTCCGAGATCGCGATCCTGGCAATCGAGCTTAGTGGCCGTATAGGAACCGGTCAGAATGGTGATGGGCGGGCTTAATGGCGTCGCGGATTGAAAAAATCCTCCGCCGCCCGGCATGGTCACGAATTTCACTTGCTTGGGCGGCTCGAAAAACGGCTGGGCGACCAGTCCTCCGCCCTGTCCGACACTGCCGTCCAAGGCGATCCGGCCCAGCATCAGGTCGAATCGGGACGGCTGGGGCTTGACATACCAGGGCAGCGGCTTCGAAAAAGATTCCGAAGCCCCGGCAAAAAAGACGTCCCCCGCCGGCCCCCAGGTCGCCGCGTTGGCATAATCGTCGACCTGCTCTTCGTTGCTATAAGTCCGTTTGACCAGCCCCAGGGAGCGGATCCAGCCAAAATCACCCCCGCCGGTCAACTTGAGCAAGAAGGCATTGGAATTCATGATGCGCGAGAGGGGCTGAAATTCGGTGCTTTGGCCCGCCAGCAAGATGTCGTCGTCGGACCCGTACTCCCGGACGGGAAGCACGGCCCTGATCTCATTGAATCCGTCCACGGCACTGCCGTGGATCAGGCGCGACCAGACATGTTCCCCGCTTCCCTTGAGGCGGGAGACAAGAACGGCCTCGCCCTTGTCATGGGTGATCGGCCAGACTTTTTGCCCGAGACAAACGATCAAATCATAGGTCGGCAGGCCGATATCGAGAATGGATGCGCGCGGGTTCCGGATCACGCCGAGCGCCTGGAACTCCATAATGCCGCCGAGCCCGTTCCGGTCGTACTTCTTTTCGCCTGTCCGCCCCGTATCGAGCGACCGGCACCAGCCCACGATGCCGTCCGTTTCGATCCGGGCGACGAGGCCCTGGATCTCTTTCGTCATCCTTTTCGGATTTTTCGGATTGGGAACCTCGCGGACCATCCGGGTGCCGAGATAGAGGCACTCATCCATGTCCAACGAAGAACCGGCCGGGCTTTTCTGAATCGCGTAAATGAAGCCGGGATGACGCTCACCCTTGAAATCCGGATACTCCTTCACCCACTTCACGGTCTGGCCGTCCGAGGAGATCCGCATAATGAGGACATGGTCGTCGTCGTAGGTTCCCGGGCTTTGCGTGTTGACCCCGCAAAGGACGAAATCGCCTTCTCCCAGTTCGAACACGCTGGAAAAGATCGTCGTTTTCAGGTTGTTGGGGAAATACTGCCGCGTCCAGCGCGGGGAGCCGTCGGCGTTAAGCCGGATGAGGGCGGAATCCACGACAACGGCGGCGCCGCCGTCTTTCAGGGCGGCCAGACCCACCCAGCTGAATTCGCCGTCCGGATTCCTCTCGACGGAGTGGATGCGATAGTGGTTCGAAAACGGCAGAGTTCTGTCCCGCTTCGCAGCGTAGGCGAAGCGCCATTCGATATCGCCGTCCCCGTTCATTTTCATGACGAAGACATCGGTCTCGCCTCCGCCCAGAAAGCCGCCGACAAAATACTTGTTGATGCCGCAGGGGACGATCGACGTTCCGTACATAGGATAGGAAGATCCGCAGATTTTGATCATGGCCAAGGCGGGGGAAGACGAAACCCATAATATCGCGGCTATCCCGAGGCCGAATTCCAAGGCGCGGAAGAGACGAGAGAGAAAAGATGCCGGGAAAAACCAATGATGATCTTTCATGGAGATACCTTCCGTTGCCCCCAATATATTCCCGCTCAAAAACAGATGTCAATTAAAGCGCGCCCGGCAAGATTCGAACTTGCGACCAATGGATTCGAAGTCCATTGCTCTATCCACTGAGCTACGGGCGCGTCTTCTCGGGAAGATACGGATTATATCCTTTCGGCTCCCACTTCCCAAACGCGCTTTTTCCACCCTACGCCGTCATCGTCTGGACATCACGCTCGATCTTTCCGGAAAGCGCATCCGCCGCAACATCCAAGTCATAATCCATCTGGAGACCCAGCCAAAACCGGGCTGAGTTGCCGAAATATTTGGCCAGGCGAAGAGCCGTATCGGCCGTCAGACGGCGTTTATGAAGGACGATTTCATTAATCCTCCGGGCCGGGACGCGGATCTGTATCGCCAGATGATTCTGGCTCAGACCCATCGGCTTCAGAAATTCCTCCATCAGAACGTCGCCGGGATGGACGGGCTTGAGCTTCCGGGCCATATTGAATCTCCTAATGATAATCGATGATTTCCACGTCATAGGCATTGTCATCGCGCCATTCAAAATCAAATCCGCCATCTCTCATTGATACGAATGCTATAGAACCCGGAGAGATCGCCTTTTAGCTTCTCGAGGTGATTGGCCGGCGGCACCCGCAAGTCGACGATGCTCGCCGCATTGTGAAGCATGCGCAATTTCCTCAAAGCCGTTTGCTGATTCGACTCGGGTAGCCTCAAAGACAGAAGACGATTAAAAATTCTTTCAGCTTCCCTGTCTTTGAATGATCGAATCATTGTTAATTTATAACGCTACACGTTAAATGTCAAGCGTTATAGGCCCTCTCTCCGCTCTTTTTCTCGAGAAATCTTTCCTCTCTCTATAGACGACCAATAACGGAAATATTCTCGCCCGCACAAACGGCGCAGGATGAATATCTGAGGGATAAATAATAAGATGGATTCGAGCTTTCCGGCCGTCAGACGGCGCTTTTCTATTTCCGCAACGATTCCTGGATGAGATTAGCCAGCTGGAGCCGGTTTTTCACCCCGGCTTTTTGGAAGACATTGTAAAGATGGGCTTTCACCGTCCGCTCGGAGATGAATAGCTGCCGCTCGATCTCCTTGTTCGTTTTTCCCTTTAAGACAAGGACGATGACCTCCCGCTCGCGCTTGGTGATTCCGTAACGTTCGCAAAACGGCTCGATCCCGTCCTGGACGTCCGTCCGAAGATGGCGCAGCCATTTTCTCTTCCGGCGCCGATACACAATCCCCAAACCCGCAGTGGCGAGCAGGAGCAGGACGGCCCAAAAAACCCGGCTCTCGGCAAACGGTGTCACGACCGCGATGATGAGCCGCGCCGGCCTGGGACTCGGCAAGCCGTCGGCATTGACCGCCAGGACCGTCACGTCATATCGACCCGCCCCCGCTCCTTCGAGGGCCCACTCCGGCAAGTCGCTTTCGCCGGAGGCAACGACGAGGCCTTTTTGTTTCGCCTCGAAGCGGAAGACCCGCTTCCCCGAGGCGGCGAAGCTCAAATCCGCGGCCTCGATCCGGAGAGGCATATCGCCGCGGCGCAAGCGGACGGCGCGCGGGCTTTCATCGAACACCGGGACGGGCGCCGGATGGGGCCGGGCCTGGTAGGCGGCGAACGCAACCGCCGGCGCGATGCGGTCCGCCGGCGCATCGCGGGGGAAAAAGCGAATGAATCCGCCCTGTCCCCCGAAAAACAGCTCCCCGGCGCCGCTCTTGAATCCGATACCCGGTTTGAACGATCCGGCGCTCAAGCCGTCTCCGGCATCGTAGCTCCTGACTCTCGTCGACTCCGGGTCAAACACGTGGAGCGCGTCGGGAGTGGTGAACCAAAGCCGCCCTTCGGCATCGGCGAGCAAGGCATAGATCCTGGCTTCGGGAAGATTGCGGAAGGTCGACGTCCATGAGCGGGCGCGGCGGTCGAAACGAGAGAGGCCGGAGGCCGTTCCCGCCCAGATATCCCCTTTTCCGTCTTCGACCAGAGCGGAGATCGTATTGTGGGCCGGGCCGGTCGAGCCGTCCTCGGCGCTGCGATGGTGGGTCCAGCTTCCGGAGGCCGGATCAAACTCGTCCACGCCATGCCATTCGGTCCCTGTCCAGACAACGCCGTCGCGGTCGACTATAAGGGCGTTGATCGCGTAATTGCCGGCGATCCCGGGCGAGGAGGACGCGTCGGAGAGATATCCCTGCGATTTGCCGCTTTTCGGATCGAAGGCAAACAATCCGTGCCGGCTCGTGCCGCCCCAGATCCGGGAATCCCTTCCCCAAGCAAGACAGGTGATCTGGTTGCTCGGCAGGATGTCGGGGCGCAGATTCGTTTTTCTGTGGAAAACGGCGCGGCGCCGGGCGATGTCATAATGGACCAAGCCGCTCTCGTCCGTTCCCAGCCAGAGGGTGCCGTTTTCTCCCGGAAGGATCGCGGTCACGCGGGGCGCGTTTCGCCGTCCGTTTTCTCCGGGCCGAAGAGCAATTCTATCCCCTCGGCCTTCCCGGCCCGTCCGGACAGTCAAATCCCCGGACGATGTCCCGATAAACGTGCGCCCTCGTCCATCGTCATAAAGGCAGAGGACCTCCCCGGCATCCTCTCCTCCGGGACTTTCGGCCTTCAGCAGGACCGCGGGGAAGCGGCCCCGGGTATCGTTTAAAAGCGACAACCCGTTGTCCGTCCCGAACCACAAAACGCCGGATCGGTCGCGAAACATCGAGGTGATCGAATCGAAGCCGTAGTGAACGAGCCGGTCCCCGGACGAGTCGCAGCGAAAAACCCCGGCGTCCGCCGTCCCGATCCAGACCTCGTTTTCATTCGTGCAGTCGAGGGCCAGAATCGTCGGATCGGCGGGCTTCGCCTCCGCTTCGGGCATTAGATGAATGCGGCTGAATCGCCGCGTGCCGGGATCGAATCGGCAGAGCCCTCCCCGGTTGGTGCCCAGCCAGAGCTTTCCGGCCGGATCCTCCCGGATCACCCAGATGTTCTCGTCGGACAAACCCTGCGGATCCTCCGGCCGGGCGGGATAATGCTCCCACGTCCCGGATTTAGGATCGAAGGAATCGAGGCCGGCGCCGTGCGTGCCGAACCACATTCGGCCGTCGCGGCCTCGGCAGACGGCCCAGATGGAATCGTGCCCGGGGGAATTCGAATTTCGGGGATCATGGGCGAACGTTTTGAAGCGGCCGGTCTCGGGATCAAGGCAGCCGAGGCCGGCTGACTTCGTCCCAACCCAGATTCCGTCCCCGGCATCTTCGCCAATCGCCCGGATATGATCGCTCGGCAGAGAGCCCGGGTCGGCCGGGTCATGGACGTACCGGACGAATGTCCCCGTGCTCCGGTCGAACCTATTGAGCCCAGCATCCGAGGTCACCCAGAGAATTCCCCGGCTGTCTTCAAAAACGGAAAACAGAAAATCCGCGCTCAGCGAGTCCGGGCGGGCCGGATCGTGCCTGAACGAAATGAAATTCCGGCCGTCGTACCGGACGAGGCCGCTGTCGGTCGTCAGCCAGATGAATCCCTGCTTGTCCTGAGCCAGGGAGTGGACCCGAGGCATGACCGTTCCCGTGATCCGGTCGCGGGGCATGAGGCGGATAAATCCTGGATCGTTTCCATTCGCCGGTGAAAACAGCCGGAGCTGGAGGAAAACGGCGAGAAAAAGAAGGACGCGTTTCCTTGACATCGACCATTCCCTAGGCAGGCAAAAACGTTAAGAATATTAACATTTTTGCTATCTTTTTTAAAAATAGGACTTTTTAACGATTTATTTCGGTCTCGATTCCCCTATGAAAAGTGTCGGGTGTATTTTGTACCCTACGGAAGGCGCGACCATGGAGAAGAAGAAATGGAGAAAAGAGGATGATGATGATGAAAAGCAAATCCCGCATCGTTCGCATCTCGGCCGTCCTGGCCGCGACCTTTATCGCCGGATTATCCGCAGCCGCCGTGGCGGCGTCCCAGGATAAGCCCGACACGCTCAATGTCGGGCAAAGGCACGAATTGAGCTCGACGATCCTCACCGAAAAACGAGACGTTTGGGTTGCTCTCCCGGCCGGATACGAAGACAATCCCGGAGAACGCTTTCCGGTCATCATCCAGCTCGGCGAGCTGAGCCATTTCCGGTACAGCGCCCCTATTGTCGACCTCCTCGCCCGTAACGGCCACATCCCGAAGTGCCTCGTCGTCGCCATTCCCGATCCGACACCGCGGCATCATTACCGCGATTCGACCCCGACCAAGGTCGATTACCTTCCCGCCAGCGGCGGCGCGGCCCCATTCCTCGATTTCCTGAAGAACGAGCTCCTGCCGTTTTTAGAAGGACGGTACCGGACCGAATCCTTCCGGATCATCTGCGGCCACGGCTTGTCGGGGATGTTTGCGGCCTGGGCTCTGACGGATCCGGCCGGGACCTTCGGGGCGGCCGTCACCGACAGCGCCTCGCTGACCTACGACAACTCCCGGCTGATCGCGGATTGGACCGCGGCTCCGCCGGCGTTCGCCCGGCCCGTGTCGCTGTACCTGGCGGCGGGCGACGAGCGGGAAACCACGGAGGGATTGGGGCGGCTGACTGCGGTGTTAGAAAAAGCACGGCCGGACAAGCTCGACTGGGCCGTCTCGGTCGAAAAAGACGAGGACCAGGGAACGGTCTGCGTCCAGGCGTTCTACAAGGGCTTGAAATGGGCTTTCCGGGATTGGCGGCTTCCTTTAGAGACCGCGACCGGAGGCCTGGAAGCGGCCAAAGCCCATTACGCCCGGCTGTCCCGCCGCCTGGGCTATGAAATCCCCGTCACGGAGAACATCCTTTCCGCCCGGGGCTTCCAATTCATCCGGGAGCAGAAGTTCGAGGAGGCAAAGACCGTCTTCACGCTGGCCGCTACGGCCTTCCCCGACTCCATCACGGCCCTGCAAAACCTCGGATTCCTTTACGAGCGGATGAAAGACGCCGAAAGCGCGGCCGCCGCCTACGAGCGGGCCGCTTCGAAGGCGGACAAAACCCAGCCCGACCTGGCCAAATTTTTCCGGGCCCAGGCCGAGCGGCTGAGAAAGACGGTCCGGAAATGAGCCCGCGCCGGATCGCCGGACCGCTCTTCGTTTTCCTGCTCATCGCGTTTGCCGGGACCCTCGTCCCGGAGGCCGCGGGGCAGGACCGGATCGAAGCCGAAATCGACAAGATGTTCGCCCCGTGGAGCAAACCCGGCAGCCCCGGCGGGGCGGTCAGCGTCGTCCGGGACGGGCGGATCTTATTCGCGAAGGGATACGGATCAGCCAATCTTGAATGGGACATCCCCAATCGCCCCGACACGGTTTTCTGCATCGGGTCCGTCTCCAAACAGTTTACGGCCTATTGCATCGCCCTCCTCGAAGTCCAGGGAAAAATCCGGGGAGAGGACGATTACCGCAAATACATCCCCGAAATGCCCGATTACGGGGCGCGGATCACGATCGATGACATCGTCCATCACTCCAGCGGCATCCGCGACGACCAGATGCTGTTTTACCTGGGCGATTGGGAGCGCGGCGAGCTGCACACCAACCGCGATGTCATCGATCAGATCCTTCGCCGCCAGAAGGGCCTGCTGTTCGAACCCGGGACGGCCAGCGATTACAGCAGCGCCAATTACGCCCTTCTCGCCGAAATCGTCAGACGGGTGAGCGGGATGAGCTTGAGGGAATTCGCCCGGAAAAACATCTTCGAGCCCCTGGGAATGAACCGGACTTTTTTCTTTGACGACTTCCGCGAAGTCGTCCCCCGCCGGGCCTGGAGCTATGTCCGCGGCCCCGAAGGCCGCTATCTTGCTTACGTCGACACCAATGACCTGGTCGGAGCCGGCGGGATCTATACCACTGTCGGCGACATGGCCTTGTGGAACGGGAACTTCGACGACCCGAAGGCAGGAGGATCGGCCGTCGTCGGGCGCGCCCTGACGCCCGGCCGGCTCCGCGACGGGCGGGAGACGAAATACGCGTACGGCCTGGAGATCGACACCTTCCGCGGCCTGCGGGTCATCAAGCACGACGGCTCCTACGGCGGATACGCGGCCATGTTCCTGCGTTTCCCGGATGAGCGGTTCGCAGTCTTCTGCGCGGCCAACGTCGGCGACATCGACACCCGGTCCATGTGCTTCCGGATCGCCCGGCTTTATCTCCAAGACAAAATGACGGACGCAGCTGAGGAGCGGCCGGCGTTTCTCAAGCCGGCCGACGGAGTCCTGCGAAAATGGGCCGGCGACTTCCTCAGCGAAACGAGCGCCGACCTTCTCTCTCTTTCGGTCTCCGGAGAACGGCTCATCTGTCTATTAAACGACGGGCTCAAGATCGAATACGCTCCGGTATCGGCCGACGAGCTTCGGCCGGTGACGCCGGGATACCCGGTGAGCCTGAAGCTGGCCGCCGCGGGAAAAAACGGGCTCCCCCGAATCGACGCCTGCCAAGGCGGCAGAGTGCTTCAGACCTACGAAAAAATCGTCCGGGCAGCCCCTTCCGTCGCTGATCTGCGCGAGATCGAAGGGGAATATGAGAGCGAGGAATTGAGCGTCAGATACCGTTTCGAGGTGACCGGCGGGCGGCTATACGTTCGGTTCAAGCGGGCGCCGAAATCAGACCTCAAACCGCTCCAAAAGGACCAATTCGCCGCCTGGGCGCTGATGTTCGACTTCGTCCGCGACGACCAGGGCCGGATTCAAGGGTTCCGGTTGGGGAAAATCGGCCCGCAAGGGATTTATTTCGTCCGGAGGAAAGGCGCGTAACTTTCCGCAAGGACGGGCGCGTGTTAAACTGGCGTTTGAAATGCCTTCGCCCAAGGTCCTGCTCGTCGACGGCTACAACGTCATTCATAAAATCCCGGAACTGAAGGCCGCCCTCGCCGGCGGCCTCGAAGGCGCACGGCAGAAGCTCGCCCTCCTCGTCTCCACCTGGCGCTTCGGCCACCCGCAAACCGACTGCATCATCGTTTTCGACGGCGATCATCAATTCTCCGGCGGCCGCACCTCGTCGCTTTCCGGGATCCGTTGCGTCTTTTCCAAAACCGTCCACGGCGCCGACGCCGAAATCATCCGCTTCGTCAGGGAATACCGCGGTCCCAAACCGGACATCACCGTCGTCTCCGACGACAACAGCGTCCGGAACAGCTGCCGGTCTCACGGCGCGGACGTCCAGCCCTCGGGCTATATTTTTGCCGCAAAATCCCGCCCTTCCCCTGCCAAGTCGAAGCTTTCTTCGCTTTCCAGCAAAGGCCTCAGCGGAAAAGCCGCAGCCGATATCAACGCCGAGCTGAAGAAGAAATTCGGGTTGTAAAATAAATCGCAGCAACAATGCCGTTCCCGCCCTATCGCTCTTCACTTCGATCGAATATTTCCATTTTAAACTGAAATCCCTCGTAGGTGAGAAGCATCCGTCCGAATTCGGCCCAGTCGATTTCTTTCCCGTCGATGACAAGAAGCGGCAGGCCGAAAGCCATATTCGGATCGGAACTGATTCTCGCCCGGACAATCCCCGGCTCGGCGATTTGAAGTCCGAAATCGTCAGTCTCCAGGTGGCGTATCGCAAGAGATCTCTTTATTCTATCGACCAGCATTCGAAAAAGATCGAGTGTGTCTTTCTCCGGATCGTCGCCGATAACGGAGAATTCATAACCCTGAGCCTTCCCCGCCTTTATTTCCACGGCGTCGATTGAAACAATGTCACCACCCAATCGAGTGACGAAATGAAATTCGTGTTCAACACCGGCGAAATCGCTCACCATCATCGGCAGATATTCCGGATGTTCAAATTTGATTCCCGCCTTCTCCGCCGTTTCCTCGTTGGCACATTTCATGCACAAAGCTTCAGAGATGCTTCGATCCGAGACATAAACAATGGAATCATACGGACCAATCGTCTTCCCGCAGCGGCGGCATCGATCGTGTTTGTTCATGGTTTTCCCCTCATCGCTTCGAGGCAAGCGCCTCCCACAAGTCTCCCGCCCGGAGCGGGTTGAAAACGCGGATGCCGCGGACCAGGAAGTCCTGATCGCCGTTGAACAAAACGACGCCGTCAGCGGTTCGCTTGATTCCAAGCCCCTGGAACCTCTCGAGTCCTTTGACGAACCCGTCCGTATAGGTGTTTGCCGATTTGATCTCGACCGGCCTGATCTCCCCGTTGATCTTAAGGAGCACGTCGACCTCGTTGCCGTGCGAGTCCCGGTAAAAAGACATGTCCGGCCTGATGCCCCTATTGAAAGCACACTTCATGATGTCTGCGATAACGAGGTTTTCGTAGAGACTTCCTCGGAGAGGATCCCGCGCCGCCTGATCAGCGGAATGGATGCCGAGGAGAAAAGCCGCAAGCCCGACATCCGAAAAATAGATTTTAGACGACTTGATCACCCTCTTGCGGATGTTTTCAAAAAACGGCGGCAGCTCAAACACGACAAACGACGCCTTGAGCACGGAAAGCCAATTTCGGACCGTCGCGGTCGATACCCCGGCATCGTTGGAGAGTGAAGCGAAGTTGATGAGCTGACCCGTGCGGCCGGCCAGGAGGACGAGAAACTTCTGGAAAGCGCTCAAATCGCGCAATTGAATCAACGCCCGCACATCCCGCTCGACATAGGTTTGCAAGTACCCGTTGAAAAACCGCCGGGGATCCAGGGTCTCATCATGAATCCGCGGGAAGCTTCCTTTAACGATCAACTCAAAGGGATCCAGGGCCGAGTAATAGCGGCCGAGTTCAAGGAATGAAAACGGCCATAAGGTCAAAACGGCGGTCCGGCCGGCGAGCGACTGACTGACTGCTTCATGCAAGCGGGGTTGATGGCTTCCGGTTAAAATGAACTGCCCCCGAGCCCGGCTTTTGTCGACAAGGCCCTGGATATAAGACAGCAACGGCGGGAAACGCTGGATTTCATCCAGGATTCCGCCACCCTTCATTCGATCAAGAAACGCCCGCGGATCGGCTTCCGCGGCCATTCGGATGTCCGGGTCTTCCAGGGACACGTATGCCTTCTTCGGGAATGTCATCTTCGCGAGTGTGGTCTTTCCCGATTGACGCGGTCCCAAGATCGTAACCACCGGATACTCCGCCGCCGACTTCAGAAGCTCGGATTTGATTTCCCTGGTGATCATGGGGATAGGATACGCCTAAATGGTGTAATTCGGCAAGTGCTGTTATCGATTTACACAGTCAAGGCTTCCAAAGAGCCATCCTTCCCAAGGAGGAGTATTACGCTCGCCATTAGTAATCCGGATAATTAATACGTAATCTTACCGGCCCGAGCAATCCCGAGCGAATCGATTCGCCTTTATATCGCGAGGGAATCGTGAGATAGTGGTTTGCCAGCGTGTTGTAAACCAGCACTTCGATTCGGTTATCCCCCTCCTTGACCAAGCCCGTGAGGTCCACCTTCCAGGGCGGACAAACGAGGATCGCGGCCGTTTTGCCGTTGACGCGGATCTCGGCCGTTGCAACCACGTCGCCCAGGTCGAGGAGAATCCCGGCCCCGGCCTGTGCCCGGCTCAACCTCACGGTTTTCCGGTACCAAGCCCCGCCGGAATAATTCTCCAGGACGGAGCCCTCCGACCAATCGCCGGCTTCAGCCAAGCCGGGAACGCATTCGAGAAGCACGGGCTCGGGAAGCCCCGAGCCGCCGTAATCGCCGCGATTCTGCTCAAGGCGGATGGCAACGGTCGACTTATGGGCCGGGACAAGCTTCACGTCGATTTCGTATCGGCGCGGCCGCCCGGATATCGCATCCTCCGCATTCCCGTCATCGGCCGTCGCGCGCCAAAAAACCTCGGCCCTATCAGCCGGAATGTTCGTCTCGGTGTTTTTCCTGCCACCGGCTTGGTTCCGTCGCCTGTCGCCGACCGGAATTTCCGTCGCGGTTGCTTCGCGGCCGTTGACCCAGACACGGATTCGGCCGTTGGCCCGGACCACCATCTTTCGCAAACCAGGCGGAGCGATGAATCGATACCATCCGGCCGGAGTCGGCTCGCCATCCCGAACGTCGTATGGGATAAGCCCGGGTTCATCGTTCCACGTCATCGAGAGCGGCGTGAGCGAGATTTGAGGGATTTCGCGGGACTTTTCAGAAAGCCCGACGAGGACGAAATTCCCCCGCCCGGGGCCGTCGTAGCGCAGAAGCAGCGGATTCGGGCCGGCTTCAAGCCCGATCCCAGTCCGCAGCTCGGTAATTCGCTTTCCCCGGAGATAGACTTTGGACGGTTCGATCCCGCCGATTTCCGCCCGCACTTCGCCTGCCTGTTCGGCATGAGCGCTTGTCCAGAGATAATAACGCGTTCCGCCATCTTCTTCTTTATAAACGGTCTCGTTATATCCTTCGACGGGTTTCCCGAGGCAGATAAAATCGTCCGTCACTAATTCCTTCAACCCATGCCATCCCTGATGGCCCGGATCCCCTTCCCGGCCCCAGCGCCAGGAAAAGTCGTACGGCTCCCAGAAATAAGTCTTGCCGCCGATTTGCACCGGCACGGCCGGATCGATGCGGTCCGCCTCAGTGACTCTCTTTTCAAAAATCTCAAGCTCCTTCTCTCCCAACGCCGGAAGCGGCCCAAGCTTCCAGAATTTCGTCCCGAATCCATGAGTCACCCTCGGCCAGGCGGAGTCGTCAAAGCCGGTCGCCTCCCAGTTCCCCATCAAACCGTCCGCCCCGCCCTTTTCCTCGGCATAGCGGAAAATCCGCGCTTCGGCCCCGATCATCCGCTCCGTCGCCGGCAGGCGGAAATCGCCCCAGCGGTTGTCCATCGTCGGCTTGAGATCGAATTCCCACTCGCCGTCGAGAGCCAGGGTCTCCACATTCGAAAGCGTGTCCGCGCGCCGCTCTCCTCGCCCCTTACTCTTTCTGTTACCGGCCGCCTCTCCAACCCTATCCTCCGGTGTAAACACGATCACCTGGGCCTGATCCCGGTCCAACGGCATTCGAACCCGGTTGCCGCCCTCGACATCCTCGGTCTCTTCGAGCGGAATGTTCTTTCCGGTCCAGGGGTCCCAGAGCTCGGCTCGGCCTTTGGAGCGAAAGACGCACCAGGAGCCGCGCGCCGCGTCCATCACCAAGTAGACATCGCGGAATCCGATTTTCCGGCGCATCGCCCGAACCGGCGGATCCGATTCCACCGCCTTGGGCAGAAGCTTGCCGATCAATCCGGCCAATTCCTTCGGCGATTCGACCGCGAGTCCCCGGCCTTTTGTCTCTCCCGCGCTCTCCCCAAAAAGCTCTCGCACGCACCGGTCCAATTCGGGATCATCGCTCCCGGCCCTGTCGCTTGCTTCCGGCATCGCCCCGACATTGATGACGATTCCGCCTTGCCGTTTGAATTCAAGTGCCTTCTCGATCGTCGCCCACCTCACCGCCTTCATCGCCGGCAAAACCAGGACCGCAAACTTCATCCCCGAGACTTCAAGCCGGCCGTCGCGGATCTCAGCCCGCTCGAGCGACTGGTCGTCCATAAACACGAAATCATATCCCCGGCCGAAAAGCTCCCGCCCCGAATCGAAGGCGGCCGCAGTCGAGGCCTCGCCGTCCATCCGGGCTTGGACCGGGCTGACCGGATACATGATCGCCACGTCGGCCGCAAGCGTCCCCTGGCTGAGCAGGTATGAGAGCCGCTCGAAATATTTCAGAAAAACCGCCATATGGTCCCAGTAAGGCATGCGGAAGTGGTAGCACGGCGGGGCCCACTCCCAGAAGCTCCCGTGGGTCGTGTAGTACAGGCCGTGGAGGTTCAAGAGGTTGCATCCGTAGAGATAGTTTTCGCTGGTGGCGTACATCAGCCGTTCCGGCGCCGCCCCCCAGCCCAGGCTGTGGTAGCCCTCGAGCCAAACCCGCGGGCGCCCGTAAAGCGCGGCGATCGAGGACGAGACCTTCCCCTTGATCAGGTCGGCCCGCCCGCCAGGCGTGTCGTGCCCCGGCGCGGTGTACCAGCGCTGGATGCGGAAATTGTCACCGTATTTACCGGGTTCCAGGCCTCGCCCCTCGGGATCGCAGCCGTAAATCATCCCCCGGCTGTGATGCCAGTTAAAGATGGGGATGAAGTACCGCTCCTCGGAAAGGGAGACTTTGACGTCCATGTAATCGAGCCGTGCCTTGGCCGTGGATGGTCCGATATCCGCAAACAGGGCTGGGAGCGCTTCGCCGACATCGTACCCCTTTCGCTTCTTGAACTCCGCGGCAAAATCGTCCGCCCAGACATAATCGCCGACGCCGAACTGAAGCTCGTCCTGGAAAAAATAATTCAGATTGCCGGCCGCCTCTCCTCCCTGCCCCAAAAACGGCTGGAAGAATTTCTCGATCACTGTTTTTCCGGCCAGCGGGTGGACGGGATTCAACGTCCCGGGAATACGCGGGGCCGCGAACACCCAGACCTCCCAGGTCCCGGTTGGCGCCGTCCAAACGAGCCGCCCATCTCTCACGTATTGCGCCAAGTCTATCCCGCCCGGCCGCACCACTCCCCCTTCGACCGGATAGGCCCGGATCGAGATCGCCTCCGCCGTTATCGGAATCGTGACCGCCCTCCCGGCCTCCGCCCGAACGACCGCTTCCTTGACGATTTCCCTCCCGTGGATCTCCCGATCGTTATAAATAATCCGGTTAAAGAGGTTTTCGCCCTTGGGCCAATCGATCGTGTAACCGCTCAGCCCGATGCCCATGCCCCGCTTGCGGCATTCCTCGGCCGCAAACTTCCACATCTCCCACCAGTCCCGGCTGAAGATTTCCGGTTCGGCCGGATAAGTCGGCCAGCCCGGCGTGTCCTTATGGGCGTAATTGACCTGGACGCCGGTAACACCCTTTTTATGGAGCTCCTCGATCTGCCAGACAAGCCGCTCTTTATCTAACGGATCTCCGGTCCACCACCAGAACGGGACCTCTCCGTACCCCGGCGGAGGATTCTGAAAGCCCGGCAGCGCGTCTAAATCCGCGGCCCGGGATGGAAAGCCCGGGGCGGCGCCCGGCGTCGCTTGGCCCGAATCCTTATCCCCATCGCAGGCACACATCATGAGGGCGAAGGTGATCATCAGGAGGCTCCCCGGTTTCGCAAAGCGAGATCTCATCGGCAGTCTATTCGGTCTTTATCATATTACTGTTCCGACTTTTTCCAAATTCGTTCGCTTTGACTTTCCTGATCAGAATGCTAAATGCCCCTCCTTTCACCATAAACGTTTAATTACCTCATTCAAGATCGCCTCGGCCGCTTCTTCGCCGCGGCCTCCGCTTCCGAGCAAATCAAGGTAGACCTGCACCGGGGAGGCGATCCAAATCCCATTGATTTGGCGTGCCCCGAACAAAACACCTTCATCGATAGGACTCA
>Ga0209287_10000443_pt1 | contig 25261 bp, 27 predicted proteins | sample PPLLak3cmMay2015_2_FD_187255 | JGI IMG/M metagenome (GOLD analysis project Ga0209287, IMG submission 187255) | Freshwater sediment microbial communities from Prairie Pothole Lake near Jamestown, North Dakota, USA - PPLs Lake P8 Core (1) Depth... | ecosystem: Environmental > Aquatic > Freshwater... | reverse complement strand
ACAGCGAGACTGCGACGGACAGGCTTCAGGATCTCAAGTATGACATAGAGGCAATGCGTCGGCAGAATGAAATATTTCGGGAGATGCTGCCGGGGGTTTTCATAAAACCGCAGACCATAACGCCTGACAGCAGTTATACCGGAATACTGGCTTTCGATGCGGGCGATATGAACAAGGATGCGGAAGGCAGATTTCAAATTACAGTTTCCATTGACAGTGAAAAACACAGCTTTGCCTTTAAGCGAAGTTTTAATGACACAATGAAATGATATAACAGAACATTGCATGCCTGTTGCTTTTGAGAGGTTTAATTAAACTGCATCAGGCGGTTTTTATCGATAGAAGACATTCAGGGATATGGGTAAATCAATAAGCTGCTGGGATGATCTTGTTTTTGAAAACAGACGCAAGGATTATGGCGCATATCTGTTAAGGCACAACTATCCCTACTGCCTGGCAGCCTCTGCACTGATAGTTGTCTTCATATCTCTGGCGGGCATGGTCGGACCACGGATATTCGGCGATAAAAAATCACAGGGGCAGGAAATAAAGAAGGTGCGTGTAATCAACTATAACGAACTGACGGCGCCTCCGCCTATCGAAAAGATATATATCCCTCCAAAACAGGTTGTGCAGCAGGCGAAGGTTGAGAAATACGTCGCTCCGATTGTTACTCAGGAGGAAGTGGATGAATCCGAGGAGATGATGACAATGGAGGAGGTCTCGCAAAATATAGACTCTGCCGGCGATGCTGCCGGAGACTTCGAAGCCGTGGAAACGGTAGTGGTGGAAGCTCCCATTCCTCCGGTCGAAGAAGTGGAGGCGCCGGACCCCACTTCCAGGCCTCCTGAATTCCCCGGCGGGAATGAAGTACTGGCAAAGTGGCTGAGCGAACACCTGAAATATCCCCCGGTGGCCCAGAGAATGGGCATAGAAGGCAAGGTTGTGGTTGAGTTTTTTGTGGATGAAAACGGCAAAATCAGTGATGCGAGAGTAAAGGAAAGTCTTCACAGGCTGTGCGACAATGAGGCCCTGCGTCTTGTAAAGTCCATGCCTGACTGGATACCCGGAGAGAAAAACGGCGTCAAAAATCGCCAGAAATATACCCTTCCCGTTCCCTTCGTTCTTTCATAATTAAAATCCCCCTGCACAGGTATTTGAAACAATCCTCCTGAATAACATGTCTTGTAATTTCCTGTCCTGAAGGTATAATGAATAATAAATCATTTAAGGCCGGGGGGGACTTAAAATGAAAGATGATGCCATGACAAAGAAGCAGCTTATCGATGAGCTGGCTGCCCTGCGGCAGAGGTTTGCAGACCTCGAAGTCACCTTAGTCCGGCATAGGACGCCGGCAGATAAATCTCAGTTCAATCAAAAAGATAATCAGCTCCTTTCGGAAGATGCCTCCAGTCTGGAGAAATACCGGATAATCGCGGATTTTTCATATGACTGGGAATACTGGATGGGGCCTGACAGGCAGCTTGTGCATATCTCGCCTTCCTCCGAAAGGATTACCGGTTATACCGCTTCTGAATTCATCAGTAATCCGGGCCTGATCGGGCAGATTGTACATCCTGAAGACAGGGGCATTATCCAGAGTCATATTGCCGAATGCGACCGAGATTCCCCTGATTCATGCAGGGACCTTGAGTACCGGATCATTACTAAAAACGGCGATACGGTGTGGCTGGCACACAGATGCCAGCCTGTCTACCTGAGAGACGGCTCCTACGGGGGAAGAAGGGCGAGCAATACAGACATCACAAGTCGCAGGCGGGCAGAGGATGAGCTAAAGAAAGGCGAAGAACAACTGAGGGCCATCATGGAGGCAGTTGCCGAGACAATCTTTCTAATGGATAAAGACGGGATGCTTCTCATAGCAAACCAGACGACCGCAAGCCGGCTGGGAACCGACCTGGAGGGATTAAAGCAGGGGAGCATGTTCGACAGGCTGCCGCCCGATATCGCCAAGGCCAGAAAAGAAAGAGTTAAGCAGGTTGTGGAAACACGCAAACCTGTCGAGTTTGAGGATGAGCGATTCGGCAGGACTATTATGAACTCAATCTATCCGGTTATCGAAAAAGATTGTGACGTCAGATACCTGGCGGTTTTCGGCAGGGATATCACGGATGAGAGGAGGACAGGGAAACTCCTGGAGGAGAGTGAGGAAAGGTATCGGAGCTTTTTTCATAACAACCATGCCACGCTGCTGATAATTGATCCCCAGAACGGAAAGATAATGGACGCCAATCCGGCCGCATGCGAGTACTATGGTTATGATAGCGATACACTGAAGACGATGTATATTACCGATATAAATACCCTGGCCCCTGAACAGGTATTTGAGGAGATGGCCCGCGCAAAGGCCGAACAGCGGAAACAGTTTTATTTTTACCATCGTCTGGCAAACGGCGAGGTGAGGCCGGTGGAGGTATATAGCGGGCCCGTCATGGTAAGCGGGAAAAGCTTTCTCTATTCGATTGTGCATGACATCAGCGAACGCAAAAAAGCGGAGGCGGAGAAGGAACGGCTGATATTTGAACTCAGGGATGCACTGTCAAAAATAAAGACATTAAGCGGCATGCTTCCCATCTGCGCTTCCTGCAAAAAGATTCGCGATGATAAAGGCTACTGGAAACAGATAGAATCCTACATCAGGGAGCACTCTGAGGCTGAGTTCAGCCACAGCATATGTCCTGAATGCGTTAAGAAACTTTATCCTGATTTTGTCAGCAAGGACCTGTAGGACAGGACAATTGCCGGATCATTAGCTCATCTTTTATATAATCTTTTTTAAAAGGAGAGGGGGGAAGAGGATGAAACTGAGCGAATATTTTGAAAAGACTAAAGGCCGCGGGGTCATTGCAACTGCCGATTCCGGGGGCAGGGTGGGAACGGCAGTCTATGGGAGGCCGCATTTTATCAATGAAAAGACCGTAGCCTTTATCATGGCGGACCGCCTGATGCATAAAAACCTTAAATCGAACCCCTATGCATCCTATCTTTTTATGGAATCTAAGGAAGGATATGCAGGCATGAGGCTGTATCTTGAAAAAATCAGAGAGGAAAAAGATCCTGAGCTGATCAATAAGATACGGCGAAAAGACAGCCATCCGGCATACAAGGCCAATCAGGAGCAGATCAGATACCTGGTCTATTTCAAGATCAGCAAGGTCCTCCCCCTGTTCGGAGAGAAAAAAGACAGGCAATGAGTCGGCGCTGGATCACCGGCTCGGCTCTGCCGGCCAATTCTGAGAAGTAATTAATTTTCTAATGGTAATTATCATTCGAGGTGAATAATGATCGAAAGGATGAAGGACATCATCAGAAAAAATGATCTTTGCGTACTTGCCACCGTTGCAGAAGGAAGGCCCCATTGCTCCCTGATGTCCTATGTATCGGGTGAGGAAGCAGTTGAGATCTATATGGTCTCGCACAGGGAATCCATGAAATATATCAACCTGATGCGGAATCCCTTAGTCAGCCTTCTTATTGATACCAGGGAGGATGAAACGGGACAGAAACGGAGCCGCATTAAGGCCCTGACCGTAAGGGGAGAATTCCGGACGTTCAACGATCCGGAGAAGAAAGATGCCGTTCGTTTAATGCTCCTTAAAAAACACCCCCACCTGGCCGATTTCCTCGAGGACCCTGGCGCTGAGATCTTTTGCATAAGGGCGAAATCATTTCAGCTCCTGGATGGCGTAAAGGATGCCTTTATCGAGACGATAGAATAGTCCGTCAGATATCATATTCCGGTATCCTCTAAAAACTGCATAGGCCTGTTCTCTCCTGTATTTTGTATATCACTGTTTTCAAAAAAGAGTTGTCCTGATAGGCATCATAACCTAAGGTATAGCTGCCGTCCCGGTTATCCCAGATCCGGTCAAACCATTGTTCCGCATCCTCAAAGACCTGATTGTCGCCGCTGCCTTTCACCATGACATCAAGCTCAAGGTTGTAATTTCCGAGGTTCCTTCTCGTCAGATTAGCCGAACCGAGGATTATCGTAGAATCCCCTCCACGCCTTATATATATCATCTTGCTGTGGAACTGCTCCCCCGCAGTGCTGTACCATCTCACCCGGATTCTGTTGCCGGCCTTGTTTAAAAGCTCACGTGCAACAGGCCTGTTCGGTATGCCTGTCTTTTTATAGCCAAAGGAATCCTTGTTGGGGTCCAGGATAATGCGTATGTCCGCACCGCGTCCGGCGGCATTCGAGAGGGCCTGGATCACCCCGCGTTCCGCAAGGTAAAACATGGCTATGCTTATGCTGTCGCCTGAACCTGTGCTCATGATCTCCTCTATCACTTTTTTGTATATGGCCTCTTCCGTTATCACGCGGACATGCAGGTCCCCCCCGTCATCGGGGTGTGCAGAAATCCGTGTCTCTGACAGCCGCCCGCCGGAAAATGATGCCACACCCTTTTCGGTATTATAGAGATCAGGCCCGATTCCCCCCCTGACTTCAAGGGCTGTATTCGAGTGGGAGGAACTTGCGTCATGGGGATTCGCCGACATTATAACGGATACATATGAGTCGCCTGAATCGGCCATGAATATCTTCCGGTGATTTGCCTTGAAGTTGAGCATATCCAGGTAACTCCTCAAGGGTACGTCAGCGCCTGATGCAGAGAACGGGTGCGGGAGCTGTCCGCCGGGTGAGTTGCCGAACCACCGGATAAATGTCCTCCAGATGCATGAGTAAAGAGGGTTGCTGTCCCGGAGGTATTTCAGGTCGGTTATTATGACGTTGATGCCATGCTCTTTCAGCATTTGAATCTCAGGTGAGACTGCACCCCCGTATACGGTATTTATGGGGTCTGTAATTACATCAATCCTGATGCCGGGATTCCTTTTACTTGCATCAACAAGCTCATCCGTCAGCTCCCGTGAGAGGCTTCTGAATGAGGAGCCGGAGTTGCCGAGATAGGAGTTGAACAGGAACATGTCAATGAGTATATATTCCCGTGCCCCCCGAATATGGGAGAAGATCCTGTCAAAGATATGCTGTTCATGAACCCTGGCGCCGTTTTTTTCATAGGTCAGGTCATACAGGAAGCTTACATCTTCGGCAGAAACTGCCCTCATCTCTCCCATGTAGTCAACACCGGATGGCAGGGATTTATAGCTCTGAAAGATTCCTGCAGCAGAAAGCAATAGAATAATCATGATTAGGATTCGAAAAAAATTCTTTTTCATAATGCCCTGTTTGTATAGATGGATATTTTGTTTGAGTTGCAGAATGATATTTTTCCATATATTATGATTTTTAGGGATAATAATAAAGGGTTTACTGTTTTCAAAATATTCCATTATGAAAATGTTTTCAGGACCGAACAACTTTTAATATGAAAGGAGAGATCTATATGGATAAATGGACATGCGTCCCGTGCGGATATGTATATGACCCTGCTGAAGGCGACCCGGGGAACGGCATTGCCCCTGGTACCGCCTTTGAAGACCTTCCCGAGGACTGGGAATGCCCGGTCTGCGGTGCAGGAAAGGGCGAGTTTGAAAAAATCCAGTAAGTTGCAGGAGGTTTAATATGGCTGCTCAGGTTCTGGTTGCCTTTGCCACAAAGTTCGGGGCTACGGCAGAGATTGCCGAAAAGATAGGCCGGGTGATTCGGGATGCCGGTCTGACTGTTGATGTTGTCCCTGTGCACCGCGTCAGGGATCTGGCCTCCTATCAGGCTGTGGTGCTGGGAAGCGCAGTTTACATAGGACAGTGGCGCAGGGAGGCCTCCGGATTTCTCAAGAGCAACGAGAAGATACTGGCCAGGATGCCTGTGTGGCTTTTTTCAAGCGGGCCTACCGGCCAGGGCGATCCTATTGCGCTGCTGCAGGGCTGGCGCTTCCCCAAGGCCCTTCAGCCCATTGCTGACCGCATCAGGCCAAGGGAGGTCAGCGTGTTCCACGGCGCGCTTGACGTGAATAAGCTGGGTTTTATTGAAAAATGGATGGTAAACAATGTGAAGGCGGCCTTCGGGGATTTCCGCGACTGGGCTGTAATTACCGCCTGGGCAGAGGCGGTAGCAGGGGCGCTTAAAAAGGAGGCCCCGAGCAAAAAGTAGATAAATATATCCTTTTTAAGACCTTAACTGATAGCATATCTAGAACCGTCATTCCCGCGAAGGCGGGAATCCATAGGGTAACGTTAAAGGATAAAAACACTGGATGCCCGCCTTCGCGGGCATGACGAGTGTTAAGATATCTCTTTTGAAATTTAGGATAATGGTTTCAGATTATTTTGGACAATCGTACGGGCCGGATCATAACCATGTTGAAGAATATGGGCAATCCGGAAACAGCGGCCCATTCCCAGTGGTTCTTCAAGACAGGCAAGAGGGACCCGCATATCGAAGCGATCTTTCTGGACAGATGCTACAGGATGTTCCTCGCACAATGCCGCGTTACGCCATTGAAAAATTGCCCCAGGATGAGAGGCAGGCGTATCTGCAGGGGGCAAGGTAAAAGTTGCTCCCGGTTCGCAAATCCTTTACAAATCATGATTGAACTGATAACATTCCGAATCATGTTAAAGCAGGACAGATGACCGCTGCCGTGCCGCGAGGCACGGGGGAGGAAAGTCCGGGCTCCACAGGACAGGATGCTGGATAACGTCCAGTCCCGGCAACGGGAAGGAAAGTGCAACAGAAAGCAGACCGCCGGGGCATATGCCCAGGCAAGGGTGAAACGGCGGGGTAAGAGCCCACCAGCCCGGCTGGCGACAGCCGGGGCTATGCAAACCCCATCCGGAGCAAGGCCAAATAAGGGGAGTTACAGGGTGGTCCGCCCGAGTCCCCGGGTAGGCCGCTCGATCTTGATGGCAACATCAAGGCTAGATGAATGGTCATCGTCCCGATGCCTGCCCCGCGCAGGCCCGGGAAACAGAACCCGGCTTATGGCCTGCTTTAACATATCTATTATTTCGATTGCGAGGGATAAATGTTCGTAGCAGCAAATTTCATATACGCAGTTGCCAAGGTGCTGGGCTTTGCCCTGAATCTTTACATGTGGATTATCATCGCGCGCGCCCTTATTTCGTGGGTAAATCCCGATCCGTATAATCCTATTGTCAGGTTCCTTGTTTCAGTAACGGAACCGGTCCTGTATTTTATAAGGCGCAGGCTACCCATTTATTTCGGCGGATTTGATTTTTCCCCGGTCATTGCTATTCTTGCAATCTACTTCCTGCAGATATTTGCAGTGCAGAGCCTTATGCAGCTGGCGGCGCGAGTGGGATAGAAGATTTCAAATTTGAAATTTGAAATTTCAAATCTTCGTGGCCTGCGCCTTGCGCCGGCCGGCGGGGCTGCAATAAGCGCCAAATTTTATCATGAGATTATGACAAGTGAACTAAAAACTGAGATACGCGTCAAGCTTCTTCCCAGGTCATCAAAAAGCCGGATAATGGGCATTGAGGGGGAGTTTTATAAAGTGAAGGTGAATTCTCCTCCCGTTGACGGAGAGGCAAACAAGGAGCTGATATCCCTTGTCTCAAAAAGGCTCAGGATTCCAAAAGGCAGCATAGAGATAATTGCCGGTAAGACGTCAAGGATGAAGGTCCTGCGTGTGCTTGGGATTGACGCAGAATCAGTCTCCAGGTTGATGGAGACCGATTAACCTACGCCTGAAACTGCATGTCATGGAGCTGGCGGAATCTCCCGTTCAGTTCCAGCAGCCCGCTGAAGCTCCCTGATTCAACTATCCTGCCGTCCTCAAGGACAAATATCCTGTCCGCGGTCCTGATCGTACTCAACCTGTGGGCGACAACGAATATGGTGTGCCCTCCCCTGAGGTTGTCAATGGCGTCCTGGATAAATCGCTCGCTTTGCGCGTCGAGCGCTGATGCTATCTCATCCAGAAGCAGTATGGTAGAGTCGGCCAGGATAGCCCTTGCTATGGCAATCCGCTGTTTCTGCCCGCCTGAAAGAAGCGTCCCGCGATCGCCGACCAATGTATCATACTGATTAGGCTGAGCCATGATAAAGTCGTGGGCATAGGCCTTCTTTGCCGCTTCAATTACTGATTCCCTGCCGGTGTCCGGGAGATTAAAGGAGATATTGTTTGCAATGGTATCGTGAAAAAGAAGGACCTCCTGGCTGACAATCCCTATCTGGCGCCGCAGCGAGTCAAGGGTTACATCCCTTATGTCCGTCCCGTCTATAAGTATTGCCCCGTCGTTTACATCATAGAACCTCGGTATGAGGTCCAGCAGGGTGCTCTTGCCTGCGCCTGTTGAGCCGACAAAGGCAATGATCTCTCCGGCCTTTACCTTAAAGGAGATATCCTTGAGGATCGGGATTGAGGGGTCATAGGAGAAATTGACCCTTCTGAACTCTACAGAGTCTTTGTGTTTGGGCAATGCAGGGGCGCCGGGCTTTTCCCTTATATCAGAGTCTGTATTCAATATCCCGAATACCCTTTGTGTTGCGCCCTGAAGGGTGCGAAGCTCATTATTTATCTGCGCCAGATTTCTCACAGGGGCGTATATCCTGGAAAAGGCAAAGAACATCCCGGCCAGCTGGCCCAGAGTATGATGAAAAACAAGCATGCCCATCAGGACGATCGCGGGGAGGATAAGAAATACCGTGGTATCCATCATCGGTCCGAGCCCGAGATTCCACCTGCTCCAGTGCATGGTTTTTTTGTAGAGTTTGTCCGCCAGCCCGCGAAACTTTTCAGACTGGCTCCGGCCGATGCAGAAGCCCTGGATAACCTTAAGACATAACAGTATCTCCTGATAGGTGGATGTGACCTCGGCTATGGCATCCTGCACCCTGATGGAATGTTTTTTTGCCTTCCTGCCGAATAACCGGATGCATCCCCAGATAAGCGGGACTGCGATGAAGACGATTAAAGTCAGCTGATAATTTTTGTATAACAGGTACATTAAAAAGACAAATGCAGAGAGAGGGTGCTGCACAAGGCCTACAATTATATTCGAAATGCGGCTTTGCATTACAGAAAGATCAGCGGTTGATCTTGAGATAAGTATCCCTGTCTTGTGTTTATCATAGAAGCCCTGGTTAAGGGATATGAACTTGTCAAAGAGGTCGATCCTCATTGACCTTATGGCCCTCTGGGAAAAGGCTGTGGCGGCCAGATGGCTTAAATATGCCGTTATTGATCTGCAAAGCATGGAAATAAAAGCGACAACGCACAGGATAACAAGAAAAAGCTTGAAGGAAATATTTTCAACCAGAACCAGGTCTGTGCGTTCTACCGGAATAATGGAACCGGATTTGAATTTTATCCATGGGATCTTGAATTCTGTCGTTTTAGGGGCTGCTTTTTCGCCTTTGTCCGCCAGCAGCGTTTCCAGGGCCTTTTTCGTGGGCTCGACCGTGTCCGGACTTTCCAGGACTTTTGTAACAGTGTTTTTATCCTCGAGGATTGTTTCCAGCGCCTTACCCGAGCCTTCATCTTCATTTGAGATCCCCAGACCGCTTATCAACATGGAGTTGTCCACAAAAGGCTCAATAAGGGCAACGGGCACCACTGCAAAGAGCGTGGAGATAATGGTCAGAATAATGGAGCAGGCTATCAGCAACTGCTGCTTCCTTACATAAAAGGCAATATCTTTACCCAGGATCTGATTCAGCATATCGAGGTTAATTCGCTCCTTCTATTGTTCAATATTCATCATAAGATATATTCCTGCAAATATAAACAGGAGATTAGCCGTCCAGGCGGCAAGAAAGGGAGGAAAGACGCCTGAGTGACCCAGGGAGCTTGAGATGCTCAGTATGACATAATACAGAAAACTCATGCCTATGCCGACAGCGACAGCAAGCGGTATCCCGCCTGTCTTCAGTTCAAGTGCGAGAGGGATGCCCAGAAGAGTCAGGACAAGGCTTATGAACGGGAAGGCGATTTTAACGCCCATATCAACAAGATATCCGCTATTGTTGTATCCCTCGCTTTTTGCGTCTTCGGCCTCCTTTTTCAACTGATTATAACTCATCTCTTCCGGCTGTTTTTTTACCTTCCGGAAATCTTCGGGCGTTTCAGGGATAGCAAGAATCATCCTTAGAAACTTGCGTGTTTTGTATTCTCCATCGGCCTGCAGTTCCTGGATAAGCCCGTCTTCTGCCACCCATTTCCCATTCTGCCACAGGGCTTTTTTTGCCTCTACCCTTTTAATGAGCTTAAAATTTTTGTCAAAAAAATGAAATGTCGGATCTTCCATAACGCTTCCTGCCTTGTCAAAGTGCTTTATCCAGTATATCGCATCGGCATCAGAAGATTTGTACCATTCAACGCCGTAGGAACGCGTAAGATTCTGCTTTTTGATCTCGACATCCCATATTTCATTGCTTTTGGAGCTTGTATAGGGGACAACGGACTCTGAGAACACAAAGGCAAAAATACTGATAAAAAGAGAAATTGTAATGACAATCTGAGCAAGCTTGACAATATTAATGCCGCAGGCCTTTAATGCCATGATCTCACGGTTGTTTTTCATAATCCGGAACAGCACGATAACGGATATTAAGGTAGCCACGGGGATCATCTGAACCATTATATAGGGGACTTTATACAGGAAGTATGACAGCATAATCCCTGCCCCGGTTACTTCAGCCTCAATGAAATTGTCGAGTTTCTGTACAAAATCGATCATAAGGAACAGGAATATAAAGATGACCTGGCAGAGTACCTGAAGTTTAATGAATTCTCTTGTGATATATTTTGTAAGTACTTTCATATATGGGGTTTATAATAAATTGTTAACTGTTTTACAATAGTTAAGTGAGGCAGGAGAAGGCTTAACAGGTTGACAATTATTGCCTGCCGGATTAAATTCTCCGTTGTATCGACAAAATCCGGGGATATGGTATCTTTTTGTTGATTGGGCAGCAACCTGAAACAAAATTCAAGAGGAGGAAATCATGAGTGCTAAGAGAGTGAGATCATTTTGCGGTACTGCCGCTTTTGCTGCAGTAATGTTTCTGGCATCAATCGCCTTTGCCCAGCAGGGGCAGCCGGATATGGTAGGCGGGATGGACAAGGACAAGGACGGGAAGGTTTCTAAAAGCGAATGGACCGGGGACCCCAAGGCATTCGCAAAATATGATAAAAACAGCGACGGATCTATTGCATCGGATGAAAAACCCACAGGGATGCCCACCCTCGATCTGTTGGACAAAAATGGCGACGGCAAGGTGACAAAGGATGAATTTCCGGCTGATGCCGCTGCGGATATGTTCAATCAATTCGATAAAGACAAGGACGGCTCTCTCAATGAGAGCGAAATCGCTTCCCCGCCATCAGGCGGCGGCGGAGCCGCTCCAGGCGGCGCGGCCCCGGCCCAGAAATAATTTTTTTAAAGAAATCAGGTGGGTTGCCGCCCCATTATTTTTTTTTAGAATGTATATGATTTTTACGTTTTGAAAAAATTATGAAATGTTTTTATGCAATAATATATCGGGCCGCAATCCAGCCTTAGTCGGATTGCGGCTTGATTTTTTAAATTTCTTAGGCCTGTGGGTATAAAGTACTTAGGAAAGACGAGCTTTTCTGAGTCAGGAGATACCCTTTAAGATCCTGCTGAAAAGAATCAGAGGCGTTTTACGTTTTTCGCCTTTGGCCCGCGATCGCTATCCTCTACCTCAAAGCTTACATTATCTCCTTCGTTCAGGGTCTTGTAACCGTCGTTTTGGATTGATGAGAAATGAACAAACAGGTCAGAACCTTTCTCTCGTTGAATAAAACCAAATCCCTTTTTGTTGTTAAACCATTTTACTGTTCCGTTCTCCAAAGCAACTCCTCCTTTAAAGACTTTACTGCCCCGGCACAGGCCGGATTATTCAACATCACATCTGAAGATCTATAGTTTTAATAACAACACGTTACTACACTATAAGAGTTTCAAATGCATAAACGCGGCATAGCATATCACAGGCTAAACAAAGGTCAAATAAAAAATTAATGACTTTTTCAGATTATACTTTTTTCCATTCTCGTCCAAAACAATGATACAAATATTTATAAAGGCCAATAAAGATACTCTATTTGCTAGTTTCAGAATAACGGACCTAGAATTGTCATTCCCGCGAAGGCGGGAATCCATGGTGTACAATTATAGGATAAAATCACTGGATGCCCGCCTTCGCGGGCATGACGTAGTATTAGGACTTTTCCTTTAACACCTAATTTAATTATTTCAGATTATTTTGGACAGTAATGACTTTTTTTAAAACAATTGAAAAGCAACAGGGAATTACTCTTTAATCGGCCATTCGCCCCTTTCCATAAGCACATTCTTCAGCACACCGAGGGCCTCGTTGACACTGGGCATGCCGGCGTATGTCGCCAGCTGGAAAAAGATCTCGGCCAGTTTTTGGGGTTCGCAGCCCACATTAAGCGCCCCATTTATATGGAGCCTTAACTCATCTCCGGCGCGAAGGGCTGCCAGCATGGCGCACGCGGCCATCTGCCGCTCGGGAAGTGTCAGGACGGTCCTGGAATAGAGATTGCCGGTTATGAACATGGAAAAATCATTGGCCAGATCCCTGTTGAATTCCTTCCAAAGTTTGTAAGGCGGGTCCGCCTTGATGCCTTTGCCGAATAGCTTATTTGCCGTTTCCTTTGTCTTTTCCCTGATTTCATCATTCATACTGACGGTAATCCTTCATTTTAATAAATAGATTTAATATCTGTGATCATTGCTGTCCAAAACAATTTTAAAACATTATATGAGGTCTTTCAGGAAAAACAATAATAGCTCGTCATGCCCGCGAAGGCGGGCATCCAGTGGTTTTTTCTCAATTGCAAACTCTAGATTCCCGCCTGCGCGGGAATGACAGTTCCAGGTTCTCTATTTATATATTTAGCGAATAGAGCATCTTTATTTGCGCTCGTAAGCGATTGCATCATTGTATTGGACAAGATTGATCTGTGATATATAAATGATCTTGAAACAGTAAAACAGCCCGTTTTTAGAATGTTTAATATAATGGTTTTCCAACTTTATCAAACTTATTTTTTGTACCTTAATGATAATTTGCGAGGACAGGGACTGATGTTCAAGCTATATTTATCGGCGGATTTTCTTGTTCTTGACCGCTTCCATACGATCGCATATACTTATCATTAAATTTTATAAGATTTTTTTAATATTGATGGGGGCCTTGCTATGACAGATTTGATAGTTCAATTGCCGGAATCGGCTTTTGCCGCCTTGCGTAAAGAGCCTGCCGAGTTTGCCTCTGAAATGCGTATCGCAGCGGCGGTCAAATGGTATGAATTGGCGCTTATCTCCCAGGAAAAGGCTGCTGAGATAGCAGGCCTGTCCCGCATACAATTTATCAATGCCCTTAATCGACTCCATGTATCACCACTTCAATATAGACAGGAGGATCTTTCCGAGGAAATTCGAGATGCCCATTGAGCGTATTGTTATTAATGCCTCACCTCTTATAATCCTTTTTAAAGCCGGTCTGGAAGACATCTTACCGAAACTGTTTAATGATATCTGCATTCCCAAAGCCGTATGGTCAGAGGTAACTGATGTTGATTACGAGGATGAGTCAGTAGCCGCCGGATTAGCCAAATTGCGTCATTCAGGATTATGTTTATCCGATGAATTAGAGGATCTATTACTAAGCGGGGCAGGTGAGAGAACGCCAAAATGAAATTTATTTTTGGCCCCTGCAAACAGTAAAACCAAGAATGATCCGTGATATTAAATTGTTGTTTATGGTATTAAATCTTCAATGTCGGTTTTATCACGCTGGTCTTGTGTCTCTGCCTCCTGTTCAATGCGTTTTATCCCGCTCGCTTCTTCCTCGGCATAGCCTATAATATCTCCGATTAAGGCGAAATCCTCTGTTTCCAGGTCGTCGAAATAGTCATATGAACTCATATTATCACCTCCCTTTATATGATTTGATTTTATTTATGCCTTATACGGAGATGAAAGAGCCGTTCCCTTTCATCGGAGGATAAGGCCACCTGTATTCAAGATTATTGATTGCGCATTATAATGAGATGAACCGTGTCATTACGGGACACCGCAAGCGGTGAGACACCATCCCCGGTCGTTAGGTTGGCTATGAAGCCGACATTAAAGTATCCGTATTCGGAAATCGAACTAGTCTATAAGGCTACAGTAGTGCCATTGCTTTTAAGACTGGCAAGAAGTTGTTCCAGTTCCTCTTTGCGAGGGATAAGATGTTTTTTCACACCAGATTGATTGAACCGATATGCCCACCAACAAACGAGTATCACGATAATAATACTTACTGAGAACAATATAACGCTAACCCAGTCGTGTGAGGCCTTAACCCAGTATACAACTATGAAATATAATGCTGCCGGCACGGCACAAGGGAGCAAGTACCACCAGATCACATTTTTCAACAACCAGATCTGATGATTGACCTGGATCAGAGATTCCTCGATACAATCAGACAATGATTCGCTCGGTCTGGGAGCTTTTCTGCGCTGCAGGGCGTGATCAACCGGGAAAAATATTGCCACATATAGGCCATATGCAGCCATAAGGATTAATGAACCGGTCATCAGGAGGTTATGTCCAAATTTCACGGCTCCGAAAAGGAATACGCCGGCTATAATTATCCCGGCTGTAATCTCAAGTGCATCGCGCCGGAAGATTGCTGACTCAAATGCCTTCTTGTTTCTTTTGACTTCTTTAGTCAGAATATCAGTATCAATAACCAGTTTTGAACCGTCCTGAACCTGCTTCCAGACTTTCTGCAATTCATCAAAATCCATCGATAAGACCCTCCAGCAAAAATGCCAGTTGTTTTTTTGCCCGATTCAGTTTGACGCCGACATTGCTTTCCGATATGCCCAGTATCTCTGACATCTCAGAATAAGGCAGCCCGTCAAGCTGCATAAGGACAATTGAGGCGTCAATCTTGGGCAGTTTTTTGATTGCCCCATATAATCGTTCAACAACCTCTTCAGATTGTTTTGACTCGACAAGTTGTTGCTCTCTGAATATATTCGTCTGACTGCTATGCTTTCGTCTGTTTTTTTCACCGCGATTCCAGACAAGGGCCGTATTAAGTGCCACCCTGTATATCCATGTTGATACCTTTGCCCTTCCTTCGAACCGCGGAATCGACAGCCATAATTGAAGGCAAATCTCCTGAAACAGGTCCTCCTTGTCATCGGCAGTGCTACCGTAAGCACGAACCACTTTATAAATCAGGCGGTTATATTCGCCAAGCCATTGTTTGAAAATTATTTCCGAATTTGTCGTCATAGATGAGATTGCCTGTTTTTATGAGTAATAGTAGCAGTGGATGAGGATTTCTTACAACCAAATCAAATTTATTAATAATATATTACAGGAATTTTACACAAAACTATTCTAAAAATAATCTCTAGCATAAAAATATCTATTATACATCGACTCTGATCCTCATTCACATTATTACCTCATTATCAGCGAATCATCTCTTATTTTTGGCCTATTTCTTTTCTGTAATAAATACAGGCAGTTTTACATTGTAAAACGCTGAAGGCCGCATCATTATTGATTGGAACACTTTTTTGTGTATCTGCGAAGACACCTGCCAGGAACGCGAATACACGTGCACACTATCGGTGAAGATTGTTTTGATTCATTTTAATGTGAATTCTATGGAGGATATAAATGGACTACAATGACAGGTTTAATTTGAAGTATCTTACGAAAGATTTGACATCTTCCAATCTTGGTAACAATGTTACCAACTCGACCGAAAACAACCGCAAATAGAAGTAAAAATCCCTTGACCTCATTTACTGAAATCAAGGGATTATGTTTGTTCTGGTAGTCCCAACGGGACTCGAACCCGTGTCTCCGCCGTGAGAGGGCGATATCCTAGACCGCTAGACGATGGGACCTTAAAATAAACTGGCTGGGGGACAAGGACTCGAACCTTGGATAACGGGGCCAGAACCCGTCGTATTGCCGCTATACTATCCCCCAGTGCGAAAAAAGGAATCTACCAATTTCCAGAAGAAAGTCAAGGGAAAATCCACGAGGCAATACAAATAACACCGGAGATCAGAGTTTGTCCGATCCCGATGCCAGGTCTTCAAGCCCCTCCCTGTCGGTTATCTTAATCCGGGCCCCATTGAAATCGATGATGCCCCGGTTGGACATCTTTGCAAGTATCCTGGAAAGCGTTTCAGGGATTGTCCCCAGAAGGCTTGCCAGCTGGCCCTTTGTAATGTCCAGTTCCAGATCTGATGCCCCGTTCTCTTTCTCGCTCAGGTACAGCAGATAAGACGCAAGACGCCCCGGCACCTCCTTTAATGACAGGTCGTCAATAAGTGAGGTGAAGGTGCGTAACCTTTTGGATAACACCGCCAGCATACCCATGGCTATGGACGGATTTTTTTCAATAAGGGTGATCATGGAATCCCTCCTGAAATAGAAGACCCTGCTTTCTTCCATGGCCTCGGCATTGGCGGGGAAGCGGCTTCCGGCAAATACAGGCACCTCGCCGAAGATTTCTCCTGTCCCGAGTATATGGAGTATCTGTTCCCTCCCGTCCGGAGACAGTTTAAAGACCTTAACCCGGCCTGATGCCACTACATAAAATCCATGGCCATCATCACCTTCGGAAAAGATTGACTGACCGCGACTAAAGGTCTTCTCAGAAGCGATTCCGGCGAGGCCGGCGCTCTGACTTTCCGAGAGGCCGTTAAAAAGCGGGATTGAGGAGATCTGTTGAATTATAGACATTAGTCACCAGGTCATAAAATTAATTATGGTTCTGACAAGACTTTTCTTATTCTTTCCTCCACTCTTAGGGGAGGATTAAGGTGGGGTCTCGTTAGATTTTTAGTCCAATATTGATATTTAAAGACCCCCTCCAGCCTCCCCCTAAGAGGAGGAGGAATAAAAAGGTCCTGCCTCCCTGAGAGAGGGAGGAAACTCTGGTTTCAGCTTGTCCGGATTATGGACCTTTAAAATTTGCATTATCCGTTAATCAGCCTGACAAGGGCATGGTCAGGGAAATAATCTATGATGTTGAGACAGCCGTAGTCCTGCTGGATGTTGAAAATATTGGCAAGATCAATTCCAAGGGCGCTGCAGAGTATCACGCGGTTGACCCCGCCATGGGCCACAAGAAGTATGTCATTGCCCGCTTCCTCCTCCAGCATGGCTTTAAGGCGCGGAATCACCCTCTGTGAGAGGTCCCTCATGCTTTCGCCCCTTCCGGGAGGGCGGTAGTCCACGATGTCCTGCCTGCGCTTTTCCGTTTCACCGGGGTATCTCTGTATGATGTCTTCCAGGTCAAGGCCTTCCCAGTCGCCGAAACAGAGTTCGCGGAATTCGGGGATGATCCTGTGGGGGGCGTCATGGTGTCTGCCGATTATGCCTGCGCCTTTTTTCGTCCTCTGAAGGTCGCTTGAGTATATTACCTTTATTTCATTCAGCCGCAGACGCCCTGCGAGATTTTCCATCTGGAGCATCCCGATCTCGGTGATGTCGACATCCGTGTGCCCGTTTGCGGGAAGCCTTTCATGTCCTACCACCTGTCCGTGCCTTACAAGATATAGCCTGTTAAGTCTTTCCATAGGTTGAGATAATAGAAACTAATAATATTTCTGTCAATGAATTTGCTCTTTATATCTATCCGTCAATATTGTATAAGCGCTGATATGAGGAATATATCCGATTACCTTGTATGAGGCTTCATTCAAATATTGCGTATAGAATCTCCTCCTCCTTTTAGGGGGAGGCCGGGAGGGGGTCTACTAATCTGAGAGACCCCACCTTATTCCTCCCCTAATAGGAGAGGAAAAACCCTTGTATCATGATTCTTATTAGTTTTGCGTTCGATTAAATTGGTCGCGATAGCGCCAAGCGGCTAAGCTGACAGGAGATTAAAAGAAGGATATGAATGTAGAAATAACGTGCCCGGTGTGCAATTTCTCGCAAAAAGTGGCTGGTGAAAAGATCCCCAGGGGTATGAAACGGGCGATCTGCCCGGTATGCGGGCACAGGTTTGAGCTCATTCCGCCAGAGCCTCCCGTTGAGCAGGAGGGAGGCCCCCCATGGGAAAGGCGCATGGATATCGGCCTGTGGCAGGGGATATATCAAACCTTTACCTCCGTGCTGTTTTCTCCGGGCAGATTTTTCAGGAATATGAAATCAGGCGGGGGGATCAGGGAGGCATTGTCCTTCGGCATGCTTGCCGGGTCACTGGGGTATATGTTCAGTTTTTTCTGGGAATTTTGTCTGATTTCAGCGGGCATCATGCCCTTCAGCGGAGGATTTTTAGACCGGATGCCGGTCAATTGGCTGCTGCCGGCCGGAATGCTTTTATCTCCTGTCCTGGCGATCCTTTATATGTTTGTCACGGCGGCGCTTATCCATGTGTTAATGATTGCCTTCAAAAGGGAAAAGGCAAGTTTTGAAGACACCTTCAATGTCGTCGCCTACGGCCAGTCGACCAGGGCACTGGCCTTTATCCCTTTTGTAGGAGGGGTCGCAGGATGGTTCTGGAATCTTGTGGCCGTCGCAGCAGGGCTAAGGGAGGCGCACAGGATATCGGGCGGCACGGCGGCAGCGGCGGTGCTAATTACTCTTGTCCTGAAGGCGCTTCTTCTTCTGCCTGTTATTCTGCTGGCAAGTCTTTTTGAATCAATCAGCTTTCTGCAATGATGCAGTCTTGAAAGGAATATACGGATTTTGCCGAATATTATTAATTATGAAGAGGCCCTGAATCCTTCACAGTATGAGGCGGTGACGTCCCTGAACGGCCCTCTGCTCGTGATAGCAGGAGCAGGAAGCGGTAAGACGCGCACGCTGGTCTACAGGGTAGCGAGGCTTATTGACAGCGGTGTGTCCCCGGAAGGCATCCTCCTGCTTACATTCACCAGGAAGGCGGCAGGAGAGATGCTTGAAAGGGCGGAACATCTTACGGATGACAGATGCAGGCACGTCTCGGGGGGGACGTTTCATTCCCTGGCGCACCAGGTTCTGAGAAGCAAGGCTGAGCTGGTCGGCTATGAAAGGACCTTCAACATCCTGGACAGGCAGGACATGGAAGAGATAATACAGTCCATCGTTCAGGATGCGGACATTGAAAAAAAGGCCATAAGATTTCCCAAGAGGGCAACCCTTGCGACCATACTGAGCAAGGCTGTAAATCTCGAGGTCCCCATTGATTCTCTTATGAGGGAAGAATTCCCCCAGTTCCTGGAATACATACCGGAGATCGTAAAGGTCTCTTTGGCCTACGGGGAATATAAAAAGGCCAACCAGCTTATGGATTATGACGACCTCCTTATCTCCTTCAGACGGCTGCTGTCTGAAAATGAGGCTGTCAGGATAGAGCTGGGTGACAGATACAGGTACATCATGGTCGATGAATACCAGGACACCAACGGCATACAGGCCGACATCGTCAGGGGGCTCACATCGAGCCACGGGAACATCATGGTCGTGGGCGACGACTCCCAGTCCATCTACTCTTTCAGGGGCGCCAATTACAGGAACATGTTTGATTTCCCCAGGCTTTTCCCGGGCGCAAGGATCATCAAGCTTGAGCAGAACTACCGGTCGACACAGCCGATACTCGCCCTTACAAACGCCATCATGGATCAGGCCGTTGAAAGATATACCAAATGCCTGTTTACGGAAAGGCAGGGCGGGCAGAAGCCCCAGGTGATTGATGTTAAAACAGACCCTGAGCAGGCCCTTTTCATCCTGGGGCGCATAAGGGATTTTTTGAACCGGGGGTTGCTGCTAAGGGATATCGCCGTGCTTTTCCGCGCGGCACACCACTCCTTTGAGCTGGAGATGGAGCTGACAAGGCAGAACATCCCCTTTGTAAAATACGGCGGATTCAAATTCATGGAGTCGGCCCATATAAAGGATGTGCTGGCCTATCTCAGGGTCATTGTCAACAGAAACGATACCCTGAGCTGGGGGAGGGTCCTCAGGCTGATTCAGAAGATAGGCCCAAGAAAAAGCCAGGCCATTATGGACTGGATGAGGAAGGAGCAGCGCATGCCCTGGCAGATCCACGAATGGCCCGGCGCAGGGAAGAGCGATGAGGCTCTGAAGTCCCTTTCAGAACTGATGAAAAGCCTGTCAAGGGAGAATATCACTCCGAAGGAGGCCGTTGAGCTGACCGGCAGGTATTACGACCCGATACTCAAGGAGAACTTTGACAATTTTCCAAAAAGGCAGAAGGACCTTGAGCAGATCGCCTCCATGGCGGGCCGGTACAGGAAACTGCGCTCCTTTCTGGATGACCTGGTCCTTGATCCTCCTACGAGCAGCGCCGAGGTCGGTACAGGCCCTGGAGACAACTACCTGACCCTGTCGACGGTGCATTCATCCAAGGGACTTGAGTGGTCCGTGGTCTTCATAATCTGGGTCATGGAGGGCTGCTTCCCATCGGCCAAGTCCTATTCCAGCCAGGCCGACCTTGAAGAGGAGAGGCGTCTTCTGTATGTGGCTGCTACAAGGGCAAAAGACAGCCTGATTATCTGCTATCCCGGCCAGGAGGAACTCCCCATGTGGCAGATGGCAGAGACAGGCTACAGAAACGGGCTGTCCTCTTTTATCAAGGCCCTGCCCGGTGAGGTTATGGAATTCGCCTCACCCAGGGCGGCTTCTCAGCGGACAGGCTTTTCATTTCAGGCGCAGAGGGAGACGGTTCACGGGGGTGGCGTTAACGTATCGCCCTCGCTTTTTTCAAAAACCCCCGTGTCCGCTGATAAGGATGGACAGATTCATAACAGGCCGTCGGGATTAAGGCCGGGCGACAGGGTGAAACACCCGGCATTCGGGAAGGGGGTAGTCTCGAGGTTCATTGACGGCACAAAGGTGGAGGTGCTTTTCAAGGATTTCGGAAGGAAGCTTCTTCACATGGAGCATACGACGCTGGAGAAATTATAAAAGAAAGGCGCAAGGCGTAAGGCGCAGGGAATTGAAGAATTTGAAATTTCAAATTTGAGATTTCAGATATTTGGTCCTGCCTTGCACCCTGTGCCCTGCGCCTGAAATACAGGAAAATAACTGATGCGGAAAGTAACCTCATATAAAGAAGCGCTTGAATACCTGTACAGCCTCCAGATGTACGGGATTAAATTCGGCCTTTCAAAGACAGCCAATATCATGAAGGCCCTTGGCAACCCCCACAGGGGGCGGAAATATATCCATGTGGCCGGGACGAACGGCAAGGGGTCTGTATCTGCAATGCTGGAATCGATCCTGATGACGGCAGGAATGAAGGTCGGTTTTTATTCATCCCCACATCTTGTCCGTTTCACAGAGCGTTTCCGGATAAACGGCAAGGAGATAACCAGGGCAAAAACGGTTGACCTGGTGAACGAACTCAGGGGCGCGGTCAACCCCTCCGAGCCCCCGACATTCTTTGAGGCCACAACCGCCATGGCGCTGTCCTGTTTCGCAAAGGAGGATGCCGACGTATCAATCATGGAGGTGGGCATGGGCGGCAGGCTTGATGCCACCAATATTATCAAACCGCTTGTCTCGGTCATAACGAATATCTCCCTTGAGCATCAGGATTTTCTCGGCAACCGGCTTGTTGATATCGCCGGAGAAAAGGCCGGGATAATCAAGAAGGGCGTTGACCTTGTGACAGGGGCCTCACAGGAGCCGGTAATAACCCTCTTCAGGGAGATATGCAAAGACAGAAAGGCGGCCTTCCACAGGGCCGGCGGGGATTTCAGATACAGGTCAAGCGGGAATGAGGTAAGCTATTTCGGGATGCGACGGGACCTGAGGGGGCTCAGGCCGGGCCTTGCAGGCCGCTATCAGAGCAGGAACACGGCCATCGCCATGGCGGCAATAGAGATACTTGAGACAAAGGGGTACAGGATATCGGAAAAGGATATAAGGGATGGCCTGAGGCGCACCGTCTGGCCGGGGCGGCTGCAGATAATGTCCCGGGACCCACTAGTTGTTCTCGACGGCGCCCACAATCCCGGCGCTGCCAGGGAGCTTGCCGGCTCGATCGCCTGCGGCTTTTCCTATGAACGGCTGATCGCAGTCATGGGGATAATGGCGGACAAGGATATAAAAAATATTATTAGGTTGATTTCTCCGGCTGCCGATTACATAATCTGTACAAGACCGGATTACTACAGGGCTGCCGATCCGGGTCGCATCCTGAAGGAGCTCTCTAAGCTGGGCAAACCGGGTGAGGCTATCGATTCCCTGGCCGGGGCCATTAAAAAGGCAAAGGCGATGGCCTCATCTAAGGACCTTATCCTGATTACCGGCTCGTTGTTCACCGTTGGGGAGGCGCTTACAATATTCGATCCTGTAACATACAGACCGGATCCGGTTTGAGAGAACAGAGGGCAGAGGACTGAGGACTGAGGACTGAGGACTGAGGATAGAGGGCAGAAGACAGAGGGCAGAACCCTTCGACTTTGCTCAGGGTCGTGAGCATGTCGAACGAGACAGAGGACAGAATACATAGAAAGGAAACATTCGATGGAAAAGGGAATAAGGGTGCGGTTCGCGCCGAGCCCGACAGGTTATCTGCACATCGGGGGGGCGCGCACAGCTATATATAACTGGCTTTTTGCGAAGAAGAACAACGGGAAATTTATCCTGAGGATAGAGGACACCGACGTTGAGAGGTCAACCCAGGACTCGATCCAGGGGATCATTGACGGCCTTACATGGCTGGGCGTAACATGGGACGAGGGCCCCTATTACCAGTCTGAGTTTATAGGCCAGCACCAGGAGGCTGCCAAAAGACTTCTGGAGACCGGGCACGCATACAAGTGCTTCTGCACCAAGGAGGAGCTGGAGGTAAAGAGGGAGAAGGCATTCAGCGATAAGGCAGACACGAAATACGACGGCACCTGCCGGAACCTTTCAAAGGAGCAGGTCGCCGAGAAGGAGGCTGCGGGCATCCCATATACGATAAGGCTCAAGGTGCCCAGGACCGGCGGGTCCGTCAAATTCAAGGACGAGGTCTACGGATATATCGAGAAGAGGTACGAGGATATAGAGGATTTCGTGATAGTCAGGTCAAACGGCCAGCCTCTCTATGTCCTCTCCAACGCGGTTGATGATATCCGTGACGGCATCACGCACGTACTGCGCGGCCAGGACGGTCTTGCAAACACCCCGAAACAGATACTTATCTACAACGCCCTCGGCGGGCAGGTCCCGGTCTTTGCCCACATGTCCCTCACGCTGGACAATAAAAAGGCCAAGATATCAAAGAGGGTCCACGGCGAGGTTGTGGCCGTGCATTTTTACAGGGAGCGCGGGTTCATCCCCTGGGCCTTTGTGAATTTTCTCGTGCTTCTGGGCTGGTCAACCCATGAATCAAAACAGATCTTTTCAAGGGAGGAGCTGATAGGGGCATTTTCCCTTGACGGCATCAACAAGGCCAACTCTATATTCGACGTGCGGACGGGAGATCCCAAGTTCTTCACCGATCCCAAGGCCATCAGCATCAACTCACACTATGTCAGGACCCTCCCCATTGATGAGCTCATCCCCTATGTCAGTGCCGAGATGGAAAAGGCCGGGATCTGGGACCCTGACTTTGAGAGCTCAAGAAAGGAATGGTTCAGCCATACGCTGGGGCTTATCCGCGAGCGATACAATTTCACAACCGATTTTGCGACCCTTGGCAGGCCTTTCTTCTCAGATGCCTTTACCATGGAACAGGATGCGGTAAATAAAAACATACTCAAGCATGAGGGGCTTAAGACATGGTTTCAGGTCCTGGCAGACAGCTTTGAATCCCTGGCTGATTTCGAAAATGCAGCGATAGAAAAAGTCATCAGGGACATGGCAGAGAAGGAGAATATCAAGGCAGGGATACTTATCAACGGCATCCGTACGGCTGTTACAGGACAGGCAGTAGGGCCGGGGATCTTTGAACTCCTCGATGCGCTGGGCAGGGACAGGGTCGTCAGACGCTTGAGGAAGGCAGTGGAGCTGTTTGGGTAAGGACAACAACAGAGCATGGCCTGATCTCCTGAAATTATTTGAAGAATGCCGGCTGTGCCCGAGGGAGTGCGGGATCAACCGGAGGGTCGAATCGGCAAAGGCCCATTCGGGTTTCTGCAGGCAGGATTACAGGCTGAGGGTGGCCCATGTCGGCGCACATTTCGGGGAGGAGCCGCCCATATCAGGTACAAAGGGCTCAGGCACGATCTTTTTCAGCGGGTGCTCCCTCAGGTGTTCCTTCTGCCAGAACCACCAGATCTCCCTGGGCGGCGAGGGTGATATCCTTTCAATAGAGGATCTGTTTGAAAGGGCCGTCAGGCTTATTATCGATCATGGTGTGCATAACATCAATCTGGTTACGCCTGACCACTTCTTCCCCTATACATTCCGGCTTGTCGAACTCCTGAGAGAACAGAAATATAACATTCCCATACTGTACAACACCTCGGGATATCAATCCCTCACGATGCTTAAGCCGGCAGAGGAGTATGCGGACATGTATCTGCCTGATTACAAATATTCGGATCCGGAGATCTCCATGGCCCTTTCCGGGTGCACCGACTATCCGGCCAGGGCGCTCGATGCAATAAGCGAGATGGTAAGGCAGAAGGGATTTCTGGATTCATTTGAAAAGGGAAAAGATGCGGCTTCAAGAGGAGTCCTTGTGAGGCATCTTATACTCCCAGGCAAGGTTAAAAACTCCATGGATGCGCTGACTGCCCTGTTTCTGGAGTTCGGGCCTGAGATCCCCATCAGCCTGATGTCCCAGTACCACCCCATTGCCCGGCACAGGGACCGTGACATGAACCGCAGGATAACGTTGGAGGAGTTTGACAGGGTTTATCAGCATGCCCTTGACCTGGGATTGAAAAACCTGTTTGTCCAGTTCCCCGTGGATTACCCCGACAATAATCCGCCTTTCCTGCCCGACTTTCAGGAGGATGAGCCCTTCCCCGGAAACGACCCGGAGACGGCCAAAAGACGGCAGTGAGTGATTATCCGCCGGGTCTATCCTTCGGCACGAAAGGCTTTATAAAGTCAGCAATGTCCGGTTAGGATTTTGCATCAGCATGCATCCTCGTCATGGGAGGTCCAATTTTTTAAATTGAAATGGATCTGATGCAAAATTCCGGAACAAAGGTGATCTAAAGCGGGCGGGTATGATCAATAATATCTGCCGGGACCTCAATCCCTTTAGCATTTAAGGTCCCTTTCCGCCCGCTTTACAGGCTTGATGCTTAATCCTCAGCAGGCCGCACCATTTCAATTTAAAAAATTGGACCTCCCATGACACCTATGCCGGTTACTACTCATTGCAAAA